>Ga0265303_10000577_pt1 | contig 20987 bp, 14 predicted proteins | sample Helome_2_FD_192494 | JGI IMG/M metagenome (GOLD analysis project Ga0265303, IMG submission 192494) | Marine sediment microbial communities from subtidal zone of North Sea - Hel_20160317 (Illumina Assembly) | ecosystem: Environmental > Aquatic > Marine > Subtidal zone > Sediment ... | reverse complement strand
CCAACGACCCGGATGCTGGTCGTTTGGCTGTCGCCGTCGTCTCTGACGGCGGCTATGAAGTCCTCTCCGGAGACGATCTGGGCTGCATGCTGGCCGACGATCTGCTCGAAAGAACCGAAAGCCAGTCAAAGCGCCTGCTCATCTCCTCGATCGCAAGCTCGCCACTGCTCGGAAAGATCGCGAAAGCTCACGGCGCACGGTGGGAGCAGACCCTCGTTGGTCACAGCTGGATCAATCATCGTGCGATCGAGATCGAAGCCGAGGGCTACAGTTACATCCTCGGTTACGACGACGCGCTGGGCTACGGCGCCACGACATTCGTTCGAGACAAGGACGGCATCAGTGCCGCGCTGCTGGTTGCGGACCTTGCTGCTCGATGCAAGGCGCGCGGGAGCACGCTGCTGGACCAGCGCGAGGCGATGTGGCGCCGGTACGGCCTCTATGTGAGTCGGCGGATCTCAAAGGCGTTCGAAGGCAGCGATGCAGACGAGAAGATGGCGGCGGCGATGACCCGTTACCGGGACAACCCACCCTGGCCGATCGCCAACCTAAATCTCCCCGAAACCGACCTGCTGGTCTTCGAGCCACAAGGCGGGGATCGCGTGATCCTGCGCGCGACCGCGACAGCGGCGACGCTCGAGTACGACCTCCATGTCCGCATCGAGATCGCTGCCGAAGAAACCGCCGAGTCCGCCAGACAACGAGGCAACGCCAGAATCGACGAGATCGCCGAGGCTGTCCCCGCGTAGCTAGAGTAGACAAGACCCAGCTCCACCAGCTGCGAATTACCCTGCTGTGGCCGGGAACATTCTGGAGTCACGGCGGCGCTTTTGCGACGGCGGGCGGCCTCGAGGCAGTGACCATCTCTTTGATGGTGCTAACTTCGTGAGGGGTCAGTTGCGTTGGATGAGAGCGCGGGTAGCTTGATCGGTCATCGAGCTTGCACCGTTTGTCGGCTTGCCTCCAAGCGTGATACCGGGCCGGTGACAGGCGCACCAGGCGCAAGGCGGACCTCAGGGCAAGGGCGTCTTTGAGGCGATCGTCGAACGCGGGATGCGGAGGTGCTGCGTCATGGCTCCGTGTCTGGCACGCTCCGCTGGGCCGAGCTAGCTCGGGCTGCAGGGTAGGGCGATTTCATCTTTGCCTACGGGGGCGTCGCAGTTGCGAACATGGATCATGCAAATGACTACGGACGCAGCACGGTTCAAATCCCTTCGCGTCCGCTAAGAGTTTCAACGAGTTAGCGAATTCGTGATGACGCACCGACGCCGGGACCGGTCCCAATTGCGGCCCTGAAGCATTAGCAAAGGATCACTGGAAACCCGCAAGGAGCTCTGCCCCGGGGGGCAGCTTCCCGAATGAAGTTAGCATTCACGGAAAACAAGAAGCGCGCATCCGAAGATGCACGCGTCCCGTCCGAGCGTGTCTAGACCCACGCCATTGGCTAGAGGTGCGTCACCCGAGATACGCGCCGATGAGCGGAACGGCGTCTTCGACTTTCAGCATGACCTTGGTCTCGAACTCCATCCATTGGCCGTAGTTGAGGAGGTTTGCGTATCCCTCGGCTGGATCATCGCTTTCGGCGATCACGATGCCACCGCCGCCGTCGGAGTTCACGTAGTGGGCCTGGGTTCCGGGCGCATTGCCGACTGTGGCAAAGACGGCCATCAGTTCTTTGGTTTCTTGCTTGGTGATGTGGGGCTTCACTTTGTAGGTGGTGATGAAGATCATTTCTCAATTCCTCCGGTCTGATGAATAGTCGGCCGATAGTAGATGCAAACGGCCTTCTTTGTCTCACACCTTCAGCACTCCGCTGTTCCGCAGGCAGTCCCCCAGGTCACGACCGCGCCTCAGGCTGCGGCGAAGCCCCCCTGGGAGACATTGATCAGATTATTGAAGTCAACCTCCGCGCGCCCATCGTCCTGTCGCGGCTGTTGCTTTCGAAGCTGATCCAGCGCGGTCGAGGTCATATCGTCAACATCTCGTCGCTGGCCGGACTGGGCGGGGCTGCGTATCAGGAGTTGTACTGCGCCACAAAACACGGACTGGTGGGCTTCACGCGCAGCCTTCGCGCTCTGGTTGCTCAACCGGATAGGTATCTCGAGATTCTTTGAAACCGCAGCGGAGCAAAAACTTAGCAAGCACTGACGCCGGCACGTCCTTCGCGGTGTGCGGCGCGACTGGCGAGGAAATGACGCCATCTGCCGGGGTACGGAGTCTTCTGAATCGCCCTCCGTTGGGCTGCTAGCGTCCGCTCGAGGGCCGTGAATTCGATGGCTTGGCGAAGCGCCAGTTGGTGTGAAAGCCATTTCCGGCGCCGGCGTGACCCTCTCTCGTTCGCAGTAGACGTCGTGCGGAAGCCGACCTCTTCAACGCACGCGGCTGTCCCCGAGCACTCAACGGGCGAGCTTTACCTCGCGCTCGGTGGCGCCTCTATCCTCGAACACGGCCCAGGCCTGCTGCACGACGTCCGCTGGGATTAGCGGCGTCCGCAGGAACAACGCTCTCTTAGCCCATCGAGCTCAAGCCGAGAGCCGAATTGCGCGGTACTAGCTCGTTATGTCGCCTGGGGCGCGAACCTCATAGGGCGTTTGTAGCTAGCATGCCCGACGCTGTATGAAGCTACCTAGAGCCAATCGAGCTGTAGTCCCGACTCTTGGCGCCCATGTAGACCTGACGGGGCCGACCGATGCGCAGATTCGGATCCTCCATCATTTCTTTCCAGTGGGCGATCCAGCCTGGGATACGGCCGATGGCGAACATCACGGTGAACATGTTCGTCGGGATGCCCATCGCGCGATAGAGGATGCCGCTGTAGAAATCGACGTTCGGGTACAGTTGACGCTCGATGAAGAACTCGTCCGACAACGCCACGCCTTCGAGCTCGCGTGCGATATCGAAGAGCTGATCTTCTATTTTGAGATGGCTCAGTAGACGGTCTGCGTAGGTCTTGAGGATCGACGCTCGCGGGTCGAAGTTCTTGTAGACGCGGTGGCCGAACCCCATCAGCCGCCGCTCGCGGTTCTTGACTTGGCGCATGAACGCTTTGCAGTCGCCGCCCTCGGCACGGATTTCCTCGAGCATCTCGATGACGGCCTGGTTGGCCCCGCCGTGAAGCGGTCCCCACAAAGCGGAAATGCCAGCACTGATTGCTCCATAGAGGTTTGCGCGGCTCGAGCCCACCAAGCGGACTGACGACGTCGAGCAGTTTTGTTCGTGATCGGCATGCAAGATCAACAGAACATTGAGGGCACTGACGAGCTCCGGGTCGGGTTCGTACTCCGGCTCGGCCGGATGTGAGAACATCATGTGGAGGAGGTTCGCACAGTACTTGAGGTCGTTGCGTGGGTAGGCCACGGGCCTCCCCTGTTGTTTCTGAAAGCTGAACGCCGCAATCGTTCTAATCTTCGACAGAACGCGCCCGATGTGATGTTCGTCGTGCGTGTCGGGCTCGAGGCTGTCGGGATAGTACGCAGACAATGCGCTCGCCATCGAAGAGAGGATAGCCATCGGATGTGCGTTGGAGGGGAATCCATCGAAGAAATGGCGCATGTCTTCGTGCAACATGCTGTGATAGGTGAGCAGCTCTGAGAACGCGTGCAATTGAGTTTGCGTTGGAAGCTCTCCGTAAATGAGCAGGTAGCTCGTCTCGACGAACGTGGATGATTCGGCCAACTGCTCAATCGGGTAGCCGCGATAGCGAAGGATACCTTCTTCGCCATTGATGTACGTGATCTGGCTCGTCGTTGCCCCGGTGTTCATGTAACCCGAATCGAGCGTGATGAGGCCGGTGTCCTTGCGAAGCGTTCGGATATCGAACGCTTGCTCGCCATATGTGCCTTCGATCACCGGCATCGTGTAGCTCTTGTCGCCGTATTTCAGTGTTGCTTTCTGATTCATGGATCGCCTCCGGTTTGTGCCGAGAGCCTACCGGTGGGACAAAACAAAAGCATGAGGATTCGAGGAGCTCGGATGCCCAAAGCCAAAGCAAAATCCGAGCCATATGGATAGGGTCTTGCCGTAGCGCGCCCATCTGCTTAGATGGGGACGTCTTTTTTGCGCCTTCATACGTTCTGAGGTCATAGATGCTCGAGGCTCTCGTCCGGCACACCAGTGTTCTGGAAATCATCGGCGATGTAATCCGGGTCCGGGCTACAGGCGTAGCCCTCGGGGATCTTGCTGTGGTGGAGAACCGCGGTGGTGAGGTGTCGTCGGCCAGCGTAGTCGAGTTGGACCGGGACATCGCTAGCCTTCAAGTGTTCGCGGGCGGCAAGGGCATCTCTACCGACGCCCGAGTTCGTTTCCTAGGACATCCCCAGCAGGTCACCTTCTCCAATCACATACTGGGTCGAATCTTCCGGGGCTCGGGCGAGGTCATCGACGGCAAGCCGCCCCTCGACGCGGAGGAGAGGATCCCGGTGGCGGGCCCCACCGTAAACCCGATGATGCGGGTGATGCCCTCGAAGATGATCGAGACGGAAGTGCCGATGATCGATCTTTTCAACAGTCTGGTGGAGAGCCAGAAGATTCCGATCTTCTCGGTGGCGGGTGAGCCATACAATGCCCTTCTGGCCCGCATCGGCTTCCAGGCAGACGCCGATATCGTGGTCTTCGCAGGCTTAGGACTGATCTTCGACGATTTCCATTTCTTCAAGACCGCCTTCGAGGAAAACGGGGTCTCCCATCGCACGGTGATGTACGTGAATTTGGCCTCCGACCCCATCATCGAACGGCTCTTGGTTCCCGACATGGCGGTGGCGGTCGCCGAGCGATTCGCCATGGAGCACTCCAAGCGGGTACTGGTGCTGATGACCGACATGACAGCGTATGCCGATGCCATGAAGGAGATCGGCGTGTCGCAGTCCCGGATCCCGGCCACCAGAGGTTACTTGGGCGACCTGTATACGCAGCTCGCGCGGCGGTACGAGAAAGCGTGCGACTTCAAAGGGGCCGGCTCGGTCACGATCCTCACGGTCACCACCATGCCGGGCAACGACGTGACCCACCCGGTGCCGGACAACACCGGTTACATCACAGAGGGACAGTTCTATTTGCACGACGGGGTCATCGACCCCTTCGGCTCGCTGTCACGCCTAAAGCAACATGTCGTAGGGAAAGTCACGCGGGAGGATCATGGTCAGATCATGAACACCATGGTGCGCTTCTACGCTGCCGCGCGAGAAGCGGAGCAAAAGCAGGCCATGGCCTTCGAGCTATCGGACTTCGACCTGAAGCTCCTCAAGTTCGGGGAGCTGTTTCGGCGGCGGTTCATGGAAGTGGACGTCTCTCTTCCTCTTTTGAAGGCGCTGGACTTGAGCTGGCACACACTCGCCGAGTGCTTCGAGGCGCACGAGCTGCTCATGAAGCAGGATCTGATTGATCGTTACTTCCCGGACTTGGCGAACGAAGACACGAAAGAGCGCGTCTGAGAAATGGCCCGACTGAAACTCAGCAAGGCCTCGATGCAGCAGGAGCTGGTGAAGCTCAAGCTCTATGAGAAGCTCCTTCCTTCCCTGGAGCTCAAGCGCAGGCAGCTGACTATCGAGCTGGACAAGGCCCGCAAGGAGCACGCGGCGACGCAGGCCGAGGTGGAACGCGTGGAGGCGCGGGTGGGGGCGGAGCTGCCCATGCTGGCGGACACGGAGATCGAGCTCAAGGGTCTGGTCAAGATGACGGCGTTCGACCTGGAGCAAGAAAACGTGGTTGGAGTACGGCTCCCCGAGCTGAAGAAGGTCGAGTGCGAGGTAGGGGAATACTCTCCACTTGCGAAACCTCCCTGGGTCGACGCCTTGGTCGAACGCCTTGGGGATGCTGCGGAGGCACGGACGCGCATTCAGGTGGCCGCGGAGAGGGTCCGTATCCTGTCGCGTGCCGAGCGACGCATCACGCAGCGGGTGAACCTCTTCGAGAAGATTCTCATCCCTCGAACTCGGAGGAATATCGAGCGCATCCAGATCTGGCTGGGTGACATGGGGCGGGCGGCGGTGGTTCAGGCGAAGCTGGCGAAGGCACGGCAGGTGCACGAAGGGGGTCCGGCGGAGGATGAGGTGGCGGCGTGGCCATAGTCCCGCTGAGCAAACTCACCTTGGTGGGGCACCGGGCCGAAAAGGGCCAGGTCTTAGAGGACCTGCAGGCGCTTGGATGCCTCGAGATCGTCTCCCTCGCCCAGGACGTTGCTCCGCTTGCGGACCCGTCGAAACGAAGTCGCGAAGCGTTGAGCTACCTCGAGCAATGTCCCCAAAAGCAGCGCCCAGTGACCAATCTCGCCCAGTTCGATGCCGTCCGGGTAGAGGAGGAGATCCTGGAGCTCAGGGATCGGACCCACGAGCTGGAGCTCGAGCGGGACGTGCTCGTGCAGCGCATCGAGGCCCTTGCACCGTGGGGCGACTTCGAGTTTCCGCCCGAAGAAGACCTCGGGGTGCAACGGTTGTGGTTCTACGTCGTGCCGCAGAACCGCCTGCGTGACTTAGAAGCGTCGGATTTGACTTGGGAGGAGGTTAGGCGCGTCGGGCGGAACGCCTATGTGGTCGTGATCGCCGAGAGAGAGCCCGAGGGCGTTCCGGCTCCACGAGTACGAACCGGCAGTGTATCGCGGCACCTGCTCGAGCGTCGGCTCGAGGACGTGGAGTTGGAGCTCGAGGACGCGTCGCTCGAGCGGATTCGCCTCACCCGCTGGAGCCGCTTGCTATCCCGCAGTCTGGCTGCCCTCGAGGACCGGGCCGCTCGCAAACTGGCCGCCGATCAGTGTTACGACTCGGGGCCCGTCTTCGCGCTCCGGGCATGGGCACCGACCGAGGCCTTGGAAGCGCTCGACTCGTACGCTGCGAAGCACGGGGTCGCCATGGAGGTCTCCGATCCCGGCCCCGACGACGAGCCCCCTACGCTGCTTCGCAACTCGGAGCGCATGGAAGGCGGCGAAGACCTCGTCAACTTCTACAAGACACCGGGGTACGGCAGCTGGGACCCGTCGTCGGTGGTCCTGTACTCGTTCGCGATCTTCTTCGCGATGATCATCTCGGACGGTGGCTACGGGCTGGTCTTGGCACTGATGCTGGCGTACCTCTGGAAGAGGCTGTCGAGGTCTGCCACGGGTCGCCGGTGGCGTTGGGTCCTTGCCACCCTGGTGGTGACTACGGTCGTCTACGGCGTTTTGGTGGGCTCATTCTTCGGGGTCACGCCCGCTCCGGACAGCTTCTTGTCGCGCCTGGCCATTCTAGACATCACGGACGCGCGCTCCATGATGGCGCTGTCGATCACGATCGGAACGATACACGTGATCCTAGGCAACCTCATGGACGCCAGGCGGTACGGCTGGAGCCCCCGTGCCCTGCCGTCGCTGGGATGGGCCATGTTCGTGCTTGCTGGGTACGCGCTCTTGGTGGCCTCTCAGGTCGGAGCCGCCTGGTTGAATAGGCCGGCCATCGCCGTGGCGATCGTCGGCCTAGCTCTGGTCCTCGCGTTTTCCGGCTACGGATCCCGTCCTTTGACGCGCTTCGGGAGAGGGCTCGTGGGATTGACCCGTATCACCGCAGCGTTCGGGGATGTGTTGAGCTACCTGAGGCTCTTCGCCCTGGGGCTCGCCTCCGCATCACTGGCGATCGCGTTCAACGGCATGGCCGCCGATGCTCGAGAGGCCATTCCGGGCGTGGGTCTCCTGGTGGCACTGATCATCCTCGTGATCGGACACGGCCTGAACCTGCTATTGGCCGTTGCCAGTGGTTTCATCCACGGACTACGATTGAATGTCATCGAGTTTCTCAACTGGGGACTTCCGGAAGAAGGACCTCTCTTCCGGCCGTTCAAGAAGAAAGGTGTGTGATCCTTGGAACCGCTCGTCTTGATCATGGGCTGGCTGGGCATCTTTTCCCCTCTGGCATTAGGTGCCATCGGAAGCATGCTCGGCGTTGGCCGGGGCGGCCTGGCCGCGGCCGGTGCGATGCTCGAGGTGGAGGGCGGCTACGGCCGATTCGTCGGGGTGGCGGCGATGCCTTCCTCCCAGACCATCTACGGCATCGTGGTGATGCTGACGCTCAACCGTACCGTTACGGTGGAAAACTCGCCCGGCCTTTTCGTCTTGGGAGCACTCACTGGCGTGGCCCTGCTCGTCAGCGCGATGGCTCAGGGAAGCGCGTGCGCGGCCTCCATCAACACCTCGAAGTCGAAGCCCGAGGTGTTTGGGATCTCGGTTGCACCCGCGGCGGTCATCGAGGGTTTCGCTGTCTTTGTTTTCGTGTTCGCGCTGGTGCTTGCAGGCGCCATTCCGAAGTGAGGTGACGCATGACAGAGCCAGACGTGAAATCCTCGGGCGTCAAGGAGCTCATCGATCGGATTCGTGACGAGGGAGTCCATTCAGCCCGCGCCGAGGCGGACAGGATTCTCACGGAAGCCAAAGCGCAAGCTGCCCGGACCGTGGCGGACGCCAAAGCGGAAGCTACGGCCATCAAGACGGACGCGCGCGCCGCAATGGCGCGGGAGCAGACCGCTACCATCGAGGCCCTGCGGATCGCGGCACGGGACACCGGCTTGGAGCTCCGATCGGCGATCATGTCCGGTTTCGAAGAGCACGTGCGTCGCCTCATCACCGACGTCACCACCGACGGCTCCGTGCTCCGCGACATGATCTTGGTCCTGGCGGGGAGGGCGGCGGAAGATCTCATCAAGGACAAGAGTGCTGTCTTCCTCGTTCCCGATCGGCTCGCCGATGACGTGTCGGCGAAGCTCGAGGAGTTCCTTCAGAAGTCCGCCGTGGCTTTCTCCGCCGACGTGTTACGGAAAGGCATCGAGCTCATTCCGTCGAAGGAGGTCCAGGGCGGGGCGCGCGTTCGTTTGGTAGGTGAGGACCTGGAGATCGACTTGAGCGACGAGGCTTTGTCCGAGATGATGCTGAAGCTGCTTCTACCTCGCTATCGGAAGATCCTCGTTGAGGCGGGGCAGTGAGACGACGCTACTATCAGCTCGTCGCAGGTCTTCCGGCGCTTCCCGACTTCCGGCAGGCGAGGCTGCTGCCCATGAGCCGGCGACGCCTCGAGGAGCGACTGTCCCTCCTTCACGCCGATGACTTGGAGGACCTCATGAGGGCCCAGCGTCTGGTCAGCTGGCATCGCCAGCCGGTCAGTCGGACGACGGAGCAGATCCTCGCCATGTATGCCGAGGTTGTGGCCAAGAACCGCAGCCAGGAGCTCTTGAACGTGGTGGATTTCCGGATGGACGCGCGGACGGTGATGGTTGCCCTCCGCCAGAGACGTCAGGGAAAATCCCCTCCATCCGAGCAATGGGGCACGGGTCCGTACACGCGGGTCATCGAATCCCGTTGGGCAGAGCCGGAGTTTGGGCTGGGCGCTGTCTTTCCATGGATCCCCGATGCGCAAACGTTCCTGGACCAAGGCGATGCCATGGAGCTAGAGAAGCTGCTGATGGGTGAGTCTTGGAAGAAGCTGAGCCAAATCGCCGACGCAAACCCGTTTGGTTTCGAGCAGGTCTTCGCCTTTGCGTACAAGTGGGACATCCTCCACCGATGGGTGTCCTACGACGCCGAGAAGGCGCGTGATCGCTTTGAGGTCCTGATATCGGAGGTAACAAGTGACCACCAAAACCTCTTCGCTTGATCCGAGCAACTCGAGCGGCGACGGGTTTCGACGCGCTCCCATCGTAGCCGTCCAAGAGAGTCTGGTCAGTATCGACGTCAGCGACACTCGAGTCATGAAGAACGAAGTCGGCTATGTTCTTCTCGGAGAGCAGCGTCTCAAGTCCGAAGTGCTTCGCGTCCAGAATCAGGTAGCGGATCTGCAGGTGTTCGAGGACACATCCGGGGTCAAGGTCGGGGACGAGGTCGAGCTGACGGGCGAGATGCTGTCGGTCTCGCTCGCTCCCGGTCTTCTTGGGAAGGTGTATGACGGGCTGCAAAACCCCCTGGCCCTGTTGGCGGAGGAACACGGCTTTCTTCTGCCCCGCGGCGCAGTTATTGAGCCCCTGGACAGCGAGAGGCGCTGGGACTTCACACCTGCAGTCACGACGGGGCAGACCCTCGAGGCGGGCCAAGTCTTGGGGACGGTGCCCGAGGGGATCTTCGAACACAAGATCATGGTGCCTTTCGACGCACCGGCAGCGGTGGAGGTGACCTGGATCAACCGGGGCAACCTCACGATCCACGATCCAGTCGCCCGAGTGGTCCTACCGACTGGTGAGGAGCGAACGCTCACGATGGCGCAACGGTGGCCAGTACGCCGCCCGCTGCCCGAACGCATGCTCCGGCGGCGCGTGGCCGAGCGTATCTACCCGACGGAGCCACTCACCACCACGCAGCGCATCGTCGACACGATGATTCCGGTCGCCCGCGGAGGCACGGCCTGCATCCCAGGACCTTTCGGTTCGGGGAAGACGGTGCTTCAAAGCCTAATCGCTCGACACTCCACTGTGGACATCGTCATCATCATTGCCTGCGGCGAACGAGCCGGCGAAGTGGTGGAGACGATCACCGAGTACCCAGAGACGACGGACCCCAGGACCGGGGGCTCGCTGATGGACCGGACGATCATCATTTGCAACACGTCCTCGATGCCGGTCGCGGCTCGGGAATCCTCCATCTACACCGGGATCACGCTAGGGGAGTACTACCGACAGATGGGGTACGACGTCTTGTGCATCGCCGACTCGACGTCCCGCTGGGCCCAGGCCATGCGCGAGACCTCGGGGCGCATGGAAGAGATCCCGGGGGAGGAGGCGTTCCCGGCCTACCTGGACTCTTCGATCAAGAGCCTCTATGAGCGGGCGGGTCTCATCCGTGGGCCCGATGGCCAGATGGGGAGCCTCACGTTCATCGGCACCGTGTCTCCCGCCGGCGGGAACTTCGAGGAGCCGGTGACCCAAGCGACCCTCGCCACCGTGAAGACCTTCTTGGGCTTGTCGGCCGACCGGGCCTACAAGCGCTTTTATCCGGCCATCGATCCCCTCATTTCCTGGTCGCGTTACCTGGACCAGATGAGCGACTGGTATGCCGAGAACCTGTCCCCGACCTGGGTGGCGGACGTCAAAGCGGCGCACGAGCTCCTTCATCGGGGCGACGACATCTACCAGATGATGCAAGTGACCGGCGAGGAGGGGACCACGATGGCCGACTTCCTCGCCTGGCAGAAATCCGTCTTTCTGGACATGGTCTTCTTGCAGCAGGACGCTTTCGACCCGGTGGACGCGTCGATGGCGCTCGGGCGTCAGAAGACGAGCTTCGAGCTCGTGAAGGAGGTCATCGAAGCCGACTATGCCATCGACGATCGCGACGCGGCGCAAGACTTCTTCACGCGCCTGATCAGCCTCTACAGGAACCTCAACTATAGCCCGGACGATTCCGCGGAATACGCTCGCTACCTCAGGGAGATCCAGGACCTGGTGGATTCGAAGCGGGTGAAGGTCGCAGCGGCGGAGGACGAACGCTCCAGCGCATCGAATGGCGAGGAAGAGCCCGTTGCACTTCCCGGCCCGACGGCATAAATGAACTACGAAGCCCACCAAAAGGCGATCCCATGAGCAGTCCCCGTTGTGTCCGTGTCTCGGAGCACATCGTTGAGATCGTCAGCGATGCTGGCGAGGGTGCGCAAAAAGCAGCCATTGCCTTTGCCCAGCTCTGCGCCAAGGCAGGCAACGGCCTGTGGACCGTGGAGATCATACCCTCCGAAATCCGGCCTCCGCCACACACGATCGGAAGCGCGAGCGGCAACCGCATCCGCCTTGCCGAGCGAAGCCAGGTCACGAACGCCGGCAACCGGGCCGACGTGGTTCTGGCCTTCAACGAAATGGCCCTGCTCTCGCGCCTCGAAGCTGGAAGTCTCGCCGACGACGTTCTCGTGTTGATCGACGATCAGTGGGCCACTCACGACAGCGAAGAATATCGGCTCTCCTACCGCGAGGTGGTCGGCAAATTCCGGGCGCGGGGGGCGACCATCATCGAGATCCCGCTGCAAGAGCAGACGCTCCGCCACGTCGACGATGCAGAGCAGGGCAAAAACATGTTTGCCGTCGGCGTCTTGTGCGCCCTCTACAGCAAGGACGTGAAGCTGCTCCAGAATGTGATTCGCCGCATCTTCGAGATGAAGACTCGCGAGGTGATCGAGGCGGCCGCAACCCTCGCAGCCGCTGGCTATGAATACGGGATCGCGCACTTGGAGGAATGCTTCGAAGTCCAGGCTCTCCCGACCGATGTCCCCAAAGTCGCGATGAACGGGAACACCGCACTCGCGCTCGGCGCGGTCTCGGCCGGATTCGAGATGTGTTCCATGTATCCGATCACCCCCGCGACTTCCGCTTCGCACGAACTGTCGCAGATCTTCGAAGATTTTGGTGGCTTCGTCCATCAGGCCGAAGACGAGATCGCTGCCATCGGGGTGGCGCTCGGGGCCTCCTACGCCGGAAAGACCGCGCTGACCATCACCTCGGGGCCAGGCATGGCTTTGAAGACGGAGTTCCAGGGATTGGCCGTGATGACCGAGACACCGCTCGTCATCGTCGACGTTCAGCGGGGAGGGCCCAGCACCGGTTTGCCGACCAAGATCGAGCAAGCGGATCTGCTGCATGCGCTCTACGGCGCTCCAGGGGACGCACCCAAGGTGGTGGTGGCGCCGAGCACAATCGAAGAGTGCTATTACATTCTTTCCATCGCGCGGAAGATCGCGGAGGAATTCCGAATGCTCGTCATCGTCCTTTCCGATGCGAACCTCGCAACCGGTCAGCAGCTTTTCGATCGTCCCGATGTGTTCCAAACACCGCGACGACCTCCGCTCGACCTCAGCCCAGTACCGCTCGGAGCCCTCCCTTACAATTGGGATCCAACGACTGGCCTATCGCAGCGCCTCATCCCTGGGCAGCCGGGCGGAATGGGGGTGACGACGTCGCTCAACCACGACCGCAATGGCAAGGCCTGCTACGACGCCGAGCGCAACCAGCGCGGCCACACCATGCGCAGTCGGAAACTCGCGGCGTTGCAGCAAACCCTGCAGCCCCCGACCGTACATGGAGCGCTCGAAGGCGACCTCCTCCTCGTCGGTTGGGGGAGCACGCGGGGAGCGATCGAGGAAGCCGTCGACATGGCGCGTGACGAAGGCCTCGCGGTTTCTTCCCTCAACATTCAATTCCTCAGTCCCTTGCCCCCTGGGCTCCACGAGATCTTCGCGGGTTTTCGGCAGATCATCACGGTCGAGCTCAACTACAGCGACGAATGGGGGGACCCGTTGATCACAAAGGAAAACCGTCGGTACGGCCAGTTGGCCTGGGTCCTCCGGGCCGCCACTTTGCTGGACATCGACTGCTACGCCAAAGTCCCCGGTCGGCCCTACATGCCAGCGGAGATCTTGGACGAGATCAAACGAATCCTCGGCGACCAACCGGGAGTCGAAAGCCCGGTTGCAGCGCTCCCCGCAACCAAGGGAGTACATTGACGATGTCCATGCTTGCGGAACTATGTGTGATCGAGAGCGGCGCGGTGGATGCGCACTCCATCGACGACTACGAATCAGAGAAGCCCCGCTGGTGCAGAGGATGCGGCGACCACGGAGTGCTGGCGGCGCTCCAGCGCGCCCTGCGCAAGAACAACCTCGATCCCGAAGACGTTGTCTCGGTGTCGGGCATCGGCTGCTCGAGCCGCCTCCCCCACTATCTCAAGACCTACGGTTTTCACGGCATCCACGGCCGGGCTTTGCCGATCGCGACGGGCGTGCGCCTCTCGCGTCCCGAGCTTCCCGTCATCGTGATCATGGGCGACGGTGACTGTTTCAGCATCGGCGGCAACCATTGGCTGCACGCGATCCGCTACAACATCAACGCAGTCGTGCTGGTGCTCGATAACGAGGTCTATGCGCTCACCAAGATGCAGGTCTCGCCGACCACGCCGGACGGATGGAAAACCAACACCACGCCGCGCGGCACCTACCTTCAACCCATGAACCCCCTCAGCGCGGTGATGGGGATGACCAACGTTTCCTTCGTCGCTCAAACCGCCACTTGGCTGCCCGCTCATCTCGACGCGACCATCGAAAAGGCCTGGGAGCATCATGGGCTTTCCTTTGTTCGTATCCTGCAGCGGTGCCCGGTGTTCATGCCCAAAGCCTTCGGTGAGGGTGGCTTGAACTTCCCGGTCGTGTTCCTCGACCATGAAGACGGCATCCCCGTCAACCCCTTGCTACTCAAGCGCGGTCCCACTCAAGCCCATGACCATCGTGACATCAACGAGGCTCAGCGCGTCGCAGTGACGGTCGACCCTGCCCCCATGGGTCTCGTTTATCGCAATCCAGATGTCCCTGCCTATGAAGAGATCCGGTGGGAACGCCAAGATCGGCCAGATCATCAGACCTTTCTCGAGCGTCTCGACGCAGCAATGGACCGATACACCGTCGGCTGATCCCCGTGTCCGTCATGAAAGAGCAGATTATCCAACCTGTCGAAGATGTCTGGCGCCACCATTGCGCCGCGGTCGACGAGGCTCTTTCGGAGACCATCGGCGAGCTGCAAGGCCTGCTTCGTCTCGACGAGTACCATCGCCATGGGCACGATCCGGAACAACTGGGGCGCGCGCTTGGGCCCCTCGCCGCGACCAACCTCGACCTCGGTTCCTTGTCCCGCGTGCTTGGTGACAGCGCGCGCTCACGGGCGATGGCGCCGGAGCGGCTCAAACGCGTGCAGGAGCTCATCCCGACGCTCGACAAAATGAAGGGAGCTTGTTCGACCACTCTGCGCGACGCTGCCTTCGTCGACATTGGGAGGGCGGAGAACGAAATTCGGGAGCTTGCCGAGCAACACTTCACTCGCATCGCCCGAGTTTTTCGTGCCCTGCGCATCGCCCAACTGGAGATCCGCTCCAAGTACGAATCCGAAACGCATGACGCCGTCTTCACCGATTTCAACTGGCGCCAGTTCGGGCCCGCGGAGCTCCGATTGTGTCCTCCCTTTCTCGTCACGGCACGTCTAGATGACGAAAGTGGCGCGCAGCTACGCAAGATGACGTCGCTGCTCGAGAGCGGCATGCCGATCAAGATCGCGGCCCTCCGTTCGTGCTTGCGCGAGGTCTACTCCGCGAGCTCGGAGATCAGCGTGCCGTCCACGCTGTCCATTGAGACGCTCCCGCTGGCGATGCGCGGCGTTTACTTCGTGCAGACCTGTGTGGCGGCTCCTGACTTTCAAAAACAAATGTTCGAGGGGCTGACGGCTCCCCGGCCCGGCGTGATTTCGGTCCTTTGCCCGCGGAATGACGAGGAGCAGGCTGCGTTTCGAAGTCGGGCCGAACGCGCCGTGCGCGCCAGGGCTTTTCCGATCTGCGTGTACGATCCGGATCTCGCCAACGGGTTCGTCATGTGTTTCGATCTCTCTTCGAATCCGTCACCGGATACGTTCTGGACGACCGAGACGCTCTCCGGCCTCGACGCGCAAGGGCAAGCCGTCGAAGTCGACGAGGCCTTCACCTTTGCCCACTTCGCCGCATCCGAAGGGGAGTTCGCTGCGGAGCTCAGCGACCCGCCTGCAATCGCCGACAATCTGTTCCCGATGAGCGATTACCTGGGGTTCTCGCGACGGCAGCGGGTCGGGAAAGTTCCCTTCATCTCGTTTGTCGGCAAAGATGGCAGCATCGTTCGCAAGGTCGTTTCCCCCGCGATCGCCCTGCAGTGCTCCGACCGCCTACACCTCTGGCGCACCCTTCAAGAGATCTCCGGGGTCGACAATCCGCACGTGAACAGCGCTCGCACGACGTTGGAAAGCGAATTTGACGCTCAACAGGAAGCGCTGCGCGAAAGCCTGGAGGAGCAAATGGAGCAGGAGGCTGCCCGCCGCGAGCAGGTCGCCGTCGCCTCCGCTGTGCGCAGGCTCGTTGCCCACCTCACCGGCGTCGACCCTCCCCAGATCTGACGAATCCCCACGGAAGGCTCGCTCCCCAAGCTGGGTAGTCGTCAAAGGCTGACGTGAACCTCGTGGCGTTCGTAGGCCGCGATGCCTTCGTCCACCATGTGGCCCAGCTCCCGCGCCAACACGAGCAGTGTCTTCGTTGCAGCGGCCTAGTTCCCGCTCTAGTCGCCGTGGAAGTCGAATCGCACGAGCGCCGCGACTTTCGTTTCGTTTGACCGCTGGTTTCGAGCGCGGACCCCGCCACCGAGTGAGGTTCGACGGGCAAGGTCGAGCTCGGCTCGTTGACCTGACGTTAACGTGGCGATGTGAAATCAGATGACATGGGGTGACGACCCGTGAACACGGCGATGCGGCTAAGCACCCGCGATTATTTGTAGATGGTTGTTTCTATTGCTCGTTTATCGGACATCGAAAAAGGGCCTCGATGTCCGTGCCGGGTCCCCCTTTTCTTATGGGGCGTCGGCGATTGGGGTGTGACTACAGCGAACTGATCGGAGTGATCACGCCGGGGTCAAGTGAGAAAGCGATCGGATAAAGAATTACGTATGCCGCAATTCGTGCGTGGAAACGTGGTTCCAACGCATCGCTGTCGTCCTCCGTCAACGCTGCCGTGAGCGATTACCAACGTTTTTGTCGTTGGCACGTCTGATGCAAAGCATCCATTCACTTGGCATCGCCACCGGGAGATCGATCATGCAACGCTCTGTCTTTTTTTCTACGTTTCTGTTTGCAGCCGTCTTGAGTCCTATCATCTTACAGGGCTACAACTGCGCGCCGCCTGAAGACGCCAGGCTCGCCATTCTCGAGCTTCGGGTCGGAAGCTTCCACGGCGAGAACGTGATCGAGGGATTCGATCCGAACGTCTTTTCCTACGAAGCCCGGTTTCCTGAGTCGGAATCGGTCGGAGTTCTCTGGGTCCGAACCCAGCACCCAAGCTCGAGCATCGATGTGGAATACGACGGCATGCCCGTGAAGCTCGTCGGGCAGTCCGTCGCCAAGCTCGACGTGCCGCTTGGAAGCAGTGAGCTCACGATCGAGGTCGCGACCCGCGGACAGTTGCCCGACTCCCAAACCTATGTGGTCCGAATTGAGCGTGTGCCGGTGTTTGCATGCAACGAGCAGGGGATTCGCGAGGCCATCGCTCGGGGCGGAGGGCCCAACTACTTTGATTGCGATGAGCCGACGACGGTCGTTACCGAAGATGTTATCGAGATCGACAACGACGTAATTCTCGACGGCGAGGGCAACTTGATCGTCGACGGCGGAAGCGCAGCGCCGCTGGAAGCCGGCCTGGTTGTGCCGAAGGTGAACGGGGCACATCGCGTGTTCTCGATTCCTGAAGGCATTACCGCCGAGCTGATCGGCTTCACGGTGACCGGGGGCTCCACCACCGAGGATGGTGGGGGTATTCTCAACGAGGGCACGTTCACGCTGACTAGCAGCACCGTGACCGGAAACAGCGCGGACCGCGGCGGCGGCGTGGGCAACCTCGAAACCGGGACACTGACCGTGGCAGCGAGCACGGTATCGAACAACATCGCGAACCTCGCGGCAGGCATCGGAACTGCGGGCACCGCGGCAGTCATCGATACAACCGTATCGGCCAACACCGCACTAGTTTCTGGCGGTGGCCTTGGCGTCGCCACGGGCGGCACTCTCACGTTGAGCGGGAGCGTCGTGCAGGGCAATTCCGCCGCGGATGGAGCTGGCGGCGTCGGTAGCGAAGCCAATACTTCGGTGACTTTGAATAACACAGCCGTCTCGGGCAATGAGGCGGGTACCGTCGGAGGAGGAATTCAAAACGCCGGAACCCTTACTCTCAATGACAGCACCGTTTCGCAAAATTCGGCCCTTGAAGTCAATGGAGGGGGTCTCTGGAACGGGGACACCGGAGTCGCCACGTTGACCAACAGCACGATGTCGGAGAACACGGCCGCTTTGTTCGGCGGCGCGGTAGACAACTTCGGGTCTCTCACACTGGTGAACAGCACGCTCTCGCGGAACGTCAGCCGTGACGGCGGCGGCGCGGTACTCAATGAAGGCGCGGCCGTATTGACGCTTACCTCGAGCACCGTGTCGGACAACGCCGCGACCGTCGGAGCTGGCGGAGGCATTCTTCAGGTGGCATCGCAGACCGTAACGCTCACAGACAGCACCGTTACGGGAAACGAAACGCCCGACATTGGAGGTGGGATCGCCATTGGTACAGCGTCGGCGGTCATGATGGCCGATACCACGGTGTCAGAAAACACCGCAGCTAGCGGAGGCGGCGTCTGGGCAGCTGGACCATCCTCGTTAATGATGACTGGGAGCACTGTTTCCGACAACACGGCGCTCGATGGCGGGGGCGGCATCCAGAGCTTCGGGGATGTCATTGTGATCGAGTCAGTCGTATCAGGGAACAGCGCGGACTTCGACGGTGGTGTCTTTATCGGAGGCGTCGCCGACATGACGGGGACCAGGATCACCGAGAATTCAGCTCGTTTCGCGACCGGTGGGATTGGGGTCGCGACTAGCAATACTGCGAGGTTGACGATGAGTAACTGCCTGGTGGTTGGCAATACAGCAGCCGATCGTGCCGGTATTGCCAATGGTGGGGCAGTTACCCTCGTCGACAGCGTCGTGTCTGGCAACACTGCCACGGAACTTGACGGCGGCGGTATTCTGAACGACGAGAGAGCGACGTTGGTCGTCGCGAGGAGCACGGTGTCGGAAAACACAGCCGGCAGGTTCGGGGGCGGTATTAGGAATCTGGGTGTCGCCGAGGTGATCGATACGACGGTTTCTGCCAACACCTCGATGCAAGCTTCAGGCGGCATCTCTAATCGGGGAATTCTGATGCTTACGAGAAGCACTGTGCAGAGCAACTTCGCGGCGGGCCGAGGTGGGGGCGTCGGTAATGTTGGAACGGCGACGCTGACAAATGTGACCGTATCAGGGAACGAAGCGGGTGATTTCGCCGGTGGAATCCGCAACGGCGACTTCCCCACGTTCGGGACGCTGCACCTGGTGAGCACAACAGTCTCCAGAAACTTCGCACCTAATGGTGCGACTGCGATCCGGAACGACGCGCTCGTCACGGCGAGAAATACGATCATCGATGGCGACTGCCAGCTGTTTTCGCCCCTCGAGTCACGCGGTGGCAACATCGAAAGCCCCGGAAACACCTGCTGGCTCATCCCCGGCATCGACCTGATCAACGTGCCGGCCGCACCGCTTGGCCTCGGGTCGCTGGCGAACAACGGCGGTCCCACCGAGACGCAAGCACTCGCGCCTTTCAGCATCGCACTCGATCGGATCTTCGAACCTGAGTGTGTAGATGGGAACGGCTTCCCGCTGCTCAGCGACCAGCGGGGCGTCCCTCGCCCGCAGGGGCCCGCGTGTGATTCGGGCGCATTCGAGCTCCAAGATGGTCCGCCGCCCATGGGGGCTTGCATCAACGATGCCGATCGGGCGACATATGAGATGCTCGAATACATCGACAGCGACGGGATGTTCTGGACCTGCATCGACGCGGCGGCAGCGATCGGTGCGGACTGCATCTTTGGGTCCGCCACCTCGTCACCGCCGCTCGAAGGCTGTGGCACCGAAGCTGGAGCCGTGCTGGGCTGCTTCCCCAACTGCAGTGAGGAGGTCATTGGTCAGCTTGCTCGCTGCGTCGCCAACTGCACCGCAGGCGCGACCGGGCTTTCGGGGGGTTGCGTGACTTGTTATGGAGACGCAGTGGCCTGCGGTGCGGCGTTCTGCACACCACAGTGTGTCCCCGATGTTAACTCACCGCAGTGCATCCAGTGCCGCACCGAGAACGGTTGCATCTCCGAGTTCGACACCTGCTCGGGCCTTCCAGGAGACGTCGACTGCGGCACGGGCGGTACCGGTGGCACGGAGTACACGCAAGACTTCGAGTCGCTCGACCAGGCGAGCCCGACCGCCTTGAGCGATGACGGATGGTTGATCTTCGGCCAAGTCTTTGACGGCAGCGGTGACTTCAAGTTTGGCTACGGCCCATTTCCCGCACCCAACGGCGGCCCAGCCTTCTCCGCCATCGTCACGGGTGAGGGCGGTCTCCCCCAAGGTGCCCAACAGCTGGTGGTCTATAGCGATTACAATTGCTGTGACCCGGACCAAGGTCACCGCAACGGGACCGACAGAGTGGTGTCGAGCGTTTTCCAGCAACCGTTCTCTCTGGGCAATCCGATCTCAGCCGACGATGTCGGCAAGACTCTTGAGTTCAGCTTCGACGTAAAGCGCGGCGACATCAACGATCCGACGGGTAGCAGCACGGCACTGGCGTTCATCCAGACGGTGGACCCTAACGCCGGTTTCGCGCAGACCAACTTCGTGTCGGTCGACATGACGAATCTTCCGCCTGGCACCTGGAACCGCTTCTCCATTTCACTGACAATCGACGCGGCTCTGGTGGGCCAGCTATTGGAGTTTGGCTTCTTGAGTAACGCGTCGAACTTCGAACCATCAGGCGTGTTCTACGACAACGTCCTCGTCGACACCGGGACGGGTGGCACCGGGGGAACGGGTGGCACGGGTGGCACCGGGGGAACGGGTGGCACGGGTGGCACCGTGGGAACGGGTGGCACCGTGGGCACTGGAGGCTCGGGTGGCACCGTGGGCACTGGAGGCTCGGGTGGCACCGTGGGCACTGGAGGCTCGGGTGGAACCGTGGGCACTGGAGGCACCGGTGGTGCCGGCGGTGCGTCGGGGCTCTGAACGGATAGCGAGCTGAGGTGTTCTTCAGATCTCACACGAATCGAGATCGGCTTCGATGGCTTCCAGTCCCAGTCTCATACAGGCCATGACACCGGCGTGGGTTGTGTTCGACAAGAGCGGTGCGCTGACCGCGATCAAGCGCGCCCGGTGACCTAACGACGTGAAGCCGAATGATGAGCAGAGCTGATCAGTTTCTCTCTTCGTTTGTGTTCCGCTGTCGCGCCTCGGTGCCGTGAGGGTGCCGTGGCGATCTTGGATCATGTGAGATCGAGTGACGTGACATGAACATGGCGACGCGTGTACTCGTGCATGATCATTGGGGAAGTACTGTTTTCATTGACGTTTTGCGAGACCGCGAAACGGACCACTAGTGTCCGTGCCGG
>Ga0265303_10000576_pt1 | contig 20988 bp, 20 predicted proteins | sample Helome_2_FD_192494 | JGI IMG/M metagenome (GOLD analysis project Ga0265303, IMG submission 192494) | Marine sediment microbial communities from subtidal zone of North Sea - Hel_20160317 (Illumina Assembly) | ecosystem: Environmental > Aquatic > Marine > Subtidal zone > Sediment ... | reverse complement strand
AACCCTTATTTTTCGGTATCTGACAAAAACATGGACGAAGTGCAAAAAAGTGTCGATGAACGGATCAATACCCTAAAACACCTAAGCGATATTTTGTGTATTTAACCGATAATAGGTGGTGCGATTTTTAGCAATAAATTAGGGTTCGGGCAATTTTTTTGATATCTAATCAGGTCTTTTTGGGTACAAACTCCGGGATAATCTCCAAAAAGGCTGTCTAAATCCTGTATAATCTGGAAATGAAGATGGGGAGCATAGTTTACATTAATTTTAGTTTCACCAAGAATCGCCAGTACTTCTCCGGCCTTGAATTCCTTGTTTTTATGTAATCCCTGGAGTGAATCTATCGATAAATGACCGTATAGCGTGTAGAATTGTATCCCAGCCAATTCATGTCTCAAAATAATAGTTGGGCCATAATCCCCAGATGCCGCATTGTTTTTGAAACTGTGGACCACACCTCCTATAGGAGCAATTACTTTAGTGCCGGCTTTAGCCCAAAAATCTATCCCAAGGTGAATATTACGTTCCTCTTCTCCTTTTCCAACAAATCCGGGGTTCTTAATATAAAGGTTCCGCCTTTCTAAGTATCCTCCATATGCCACTGCATGGGGGTCATGGTTCACGACTTTGTCAATATATTGCTGACAAACAGATGGATTGCTGATATCCAGGTTTTCCAGATCTTTATTAAATACTGATAAATCAATTGGAATATAATTACCAATTGGAATTTCCTTGTCCAAAACAGCCCGTGGCCCTTCAGTCTGGTTTAAAAGTACTTTCTCAAACAAAGTCATAGAAATTCACATCAAAGGTTTAGAAACTTTAGTTATATAGTACATTAAATCATTAATTAACAGGTCTTTAACCTCATTTCAATAAAGATTTATTGATTTTTGAAAAAAATTCGAAAAATGAAATATCTGAAATTGGGCATTTTACTTGCCATAGCTTTGTTTACCACGAGTTGCGAATCCAAAATTAAAAATAAAACAGAGCCAGCCAAAGAAGTAGTATTGGTTGAAAAATATTCAAAACAAGATCTTCAAGCTTATGAAACCGCATATTTTGCCAGTGGATGCTTCTGGTGTGTTGAAGCCATATTCGAGAGCGTGAAAGGAGTAAAGGAAGTGATCTCCGGTTATTCTGGTGGAACTGAAGAAAATCCGACCTATGAACAGGTAGGTTACGGGAAGACTTCCCATGCTGAAGCAGTTGAAGTTTATTACAACCCCAAAGAAATATCCTATTTTGAGCTTGTTCAGGTATTTTTTGGATCCCATGACCCAACAAGCCTCAATCAACAGGGCCCGGACAGAGGTACCCAATATCGCTCTATTGCCTTCTACAAGAATCCGGAAGAGAAAAAGATCATAGAAACCTATATGGCAGCCCTCGAGGAAAGTGGCATGTACCAGGATCCTATTGTTACTGAAGTTACTGCATTTTCCAAATTTTACGATGCAGAAGATTATCATCAGGATTACGAAAGAAAAAATCCAAATAATTCCTATGTCCGCAATGTTTCAATTCCCAGGTTAAATAGATTTAAAAAGAATTTCCCTGATTATCTTAAAGAAGATGCACATTGAACAATATAATACCACTTTGAAATTCTGATTAAAAGCGACTTTTTTAAGTTGCTTTTTTTATTTGTAATTGTTACCACCTATATTTAAGCAACGCAAACACAAATCCAACGCCTAATGGAAAAATTAAAAAGCTCCAATTTTTACAAAACAACAATACTATTTCTATTGCTCACTTCACTGGGATGCTCAGATTCCAAAAAAGACAATACACCCTGGATCTCTTTGTTTGATGGGGAAACCCTTAATGGCTGGACAATTAAGGGCGGAAAAGCGCAATATGAAGTAAGAGATGAAATAATTGTAGGTATTACTGTACATAACACCCCAAACACCTTTTTAACAACCGACAAAATGTATGGTGATTTTATTCTGGAATTAGATTACAAGGTAGATTCATCTATGAATTCCGGGATTCAAATTCGAAGTAATAGCTTCCCTCATTACAGGAATGGACGTGTTCATGGTTACCAGATAGAAATAGATCCTTCAAAAAGGGCATGGAGCGCCGGAATCTATGACGAAGCGAGAAGGGGCTGGCTAAATACGATGGATAATAATCCAAAGGCTCAACAAGCATTCAAACAAAATGAATGGAATCACTATAGGATTGAAGCAATTGGAGATACCCTTAAAACCTGGATAAATGACATAGCCGCCTCCTATTTGATAGACGAGAAAACAAGTAGCGGCTTTATAGGACTGCAGGTACACAGCATTGGAAAGGACCAAAAAGCAGGTACAGAAATACAATGGAAAAATATAAGAATCCTTACAGACAGTACTACCAAATACTCACGAAAAAGCCCGCTAACACCAATTATTACCAAAAACCAACTCACCTTAGACGAAGAAAAAAATGGTTGGAAACTTCTATGGGATGGCTCCACTAACGAAGGTTGGCGGGGGGCTCGCCTGGATAACTTCCCTGCTGAAGGCTGGATTATGGAAAACGGCGAGCTTATAGTGTTATCATCAGGAGGTGAAGAATCTGCAGCGGGTGGAGATATTGTGACCGAGGACCTCTATGGTAATTTTGAACTACAGTTAGACTTTAAACTTACCGAAGGTGCCAATAGTGGAATTAAATATTTTGTGGATACAGATATTAATAAAGGCCCAGGATCATCTATTGGTCTGGAATACCAAATTCTGGATGATGAAAATCATCCTGATGCCAAGTTGGGCAATCATGAAGGTAGCAGAACCCTGGCATCCTTGTATGATCTAATAAAGGTAGATCGGGATAAACCTGTGAATCCTGTTGGTGAATGGAACCATGCACGTATCCTGTCCAAGGATAACCATGTGGAACATTGGCTAAATGGTATGAAAGTTCTGGAATACGAGCGTAAAAGTGACACTTATAAAAAGTTGGTTGCAGAGAGTAAATATAAAGTCTGGCCTAATTTTGGTGAAGCTGATCAAGGCCATATACTGCTACAGGACCATGGTGATCGTGTTGCATTCAAGAATATTAAAATAAGACCAATCCTAAGCGAATAAACAATGACTACAAGACGAGATTTTATTAAAAAAACCAGTGTTGGAGGTGCCGCCATTACATTAGGTACTTTTGCCCTGCCAGGAAACCTCAATGCAAGTATTTTGGGAGCCAATGATCAATTACAGGTAGCTGTTATCGGCGTAAGAAGTCGTGCTAAAGCCCTGACAATGGGAATTTCTAAAAGTCCGAATGTAAAGATCATTTACAATTGCGATGTAGATGATACCATAATTGAGGCACACAATATCTGGTGTCAGGAAAGAATTGGTTATGTCCCTAAAGTGGAAAAAGATTTCAGAAAAATGCTGGAAGACAAAGACGTAGATGCAGTATTCATAGCAACTCCCGAACATTGGCATGCCCCGATGGCCATAATGGCCCTACAGGCAGGAAAACATGTTTATGTTGAAAAACCTTGCAGTCATAATCCTTATGAGAATGAATTATTGGTTGCGGCTCAAAATAAATACGGTAAGAAAGTACAAATGGGTAACCAACAACGTTCCGCAAGAACTTCTATTACTGCAATAAGGGATATTAGAAACGGTATTATTGGAAATGTATATAAGGGAGAAGCCTACTACTCTAATAGCCGTTCATCTATTGGAAATGGGGTTGATGTTGCCGTACCATCTACTTTAAACTGGGATCTCTGGCAGGGACCAGCTCCGCGGAAAGCATATAAAGATAATATTCATCCATACAATTGGCATTGGTTCCGTAACTGGGGAACCGGTGAAATTCATAACAACGGTACTCATGAAATAGATATCTGCCGATGGGCATTAGGTGTTGATCTGCCTGAAACTGTTACTTCTTTTGGTGGCAAATATGCTTACGATGACGATTGGCAATTTCCGGATAACCAACAGGTGACATATACATTCAGTGAAAATAAATTCATAACCTGGAATGGACATAGCCGCGGTATAATGAAACCGGAACAACCAGGAAGAGGTGCCACCATTTATGGCAGTAAGGGTACTATTGAACTTAGCAGGGAAAGCTATAAATTATATGACTTAGATGGCAGGCCTATCAAATTTGAATTTGAAACAGGTGGCAGTGCGACAATAGATACTATGGGTGCCGGTGATCTGGATGGTATGCATATAGCAAATTTCTTTAACGCCATTAGGTTAGATGAAGCTCAAAACTCACCCATAGCAGATGCGAGCATAACTACTATGCTTTGTCATCTGGGAAATATGGCTCAGGATGCCGGAGAAACCCTTCAGGTAGATACAAAGACAGGTAAAATCTTAAAAAATAAGAATGCAATGAAGACCTGGAAAAGGGAGTATGAAAAAGGTTGGGAACCACAATTATAGTTAAATTAAAGTATGAAGCGTAGAGAATTTGTGATCAAAAGCGGTCTGGCAACTGCCTCTATTGGTACTGCAAGTTTTATGGCATCCGGGATGGTGTCTCCCGGAAAAGGTACAGATATAATAAATATTGGTGTAATTGGTACCGGAGACCGTGGAGGCGGGCTTATTAACGTAACGAATAATATTCCTGAGTTAAACGTAATATCGTGCTGTGATATTTTGCCATTCAGACTTCAGAAAGGCATAGCAAATACATCTGGTAAAGCAAAAGGCTATTCCGATTACCGTGAGCTTTTGGAACAAAAAGATATAGACGCTGTTATAATTGCAACTCCTTTTAATACGCATTCGCAAATAGCAATGGAAGCCATTGATGCAGATAAGCACGTTTTTTGTGAAAAAACTTTAGCCAAAGGGTTTGACGGTATAATCCAATTGCGAAATAAAGTAGATAGTTCAGATAAAATCTTCCAGACCGGACATCAATACCATAGTTCGCGTTTATATACACATGTCGTAGATCTTATCCAGAATGGAAAAGTTGGTAAAGTAACCGCTATTGAATGTCAATGGAACCGAAATGGAAACTGGAGAAGGCCAATAACTGACCCTTCATTAGAAAGAGCCATAAACTGGCGCATGTATCGTGAATATTCGGGCGGATTGGTAGCCGAATTATGTTCTCACCAGATTGATTTTACTAATTGGGTATTAAATGCAACTCCAGAACAAGTATTGGGTGTTGGAGGAATTGACTACTGGAAAGATGGCCGGGAAACATTTGATAATGTACATCTTATCTATAGCTATCCAAATGGGGTAAAAGCTTCTTTTACATGTTTAACCAGTAATTCAAAAGATGATTATCAAATAAAAGTGATGGGAGACAAAGGAACGCTGATCCTTGATTATGTTAATGCATGGTTCTTTCCGGAAGGGAATTACAAAAAGGAAATTCAGGATGTCGACGGAGTTTCCGGAGCTACTGTCAAATGGGACGAAGGCAAAGGAATTCCAATTGATATAGAACATGCAGACCCAAGTGCTCAGGCCTTAATTGACTTCAAGACCAATATATTGAATAATACAATTCCAGCATCGAACATTAGGACCGGTGCTAAGGCCGCTGCCTGTGTTCAGATGGGTTTAGATGCTATGTATGAGAATAAAATAGTTGAATGGAATAAAGAACTTAATTTATAAGCAGGGAACTACTCAAACTCTAGATTTTGAAGTTGAAGGTGTAGGTTATTTTTTGAGTGCAATTTCGCTGTATCTGGAATCTATTACTATTGACTTACCTGAATTTTTTTGCATAAAGTACCCGTTATGCACAAAACTGTTTCCCTTTTTTTCTGATACCAATTTTAAATCTGATGGCCCGGAATAGGAAGAGGAAGTTCCGTCTATTAAAATATTAAACGGTGTACGTGGCAATTGGCAAACAAATTCCCCATTCTGCACAATTAACTCTAAATCCTCAAAATCATCGGCAATTGCATTGATCACTAAAGCACCCAAATCATTATTAATTTGAGCACTTTTTAGTAACCGATCTATAGTAACATCAGAAGAAGTAGCGTTTAGTTTTAAAATATTTACATCCTTTAATGCTACATCCTCCGAGAAATTTAGGTTCAAATTTCCATAATTCCATCGTTGAACTGATACCGGAGAATAGGAAGCTACAATTTTGGTGTTTTTACCATCTATTGTAGAGGCAAGCAACCTTGAATAAGACAAGGTTGCATTCATATTTCTTGTGTTTTCTGCCAATTTAACCTCCCCGTGGCGCACATTCATTTTGAGCTTAGTAGATTTAGGCATTTTAATTTTTATGGTCTTTTTTACTTTATAATTTCTTCTTTCACCATCTGCAGACCGATAAAAAACATTGGGACCATCCTTTTTTTGCTTTGATATTATGATATTCTTATGAACATTGCGCTGCACTTCCATTGCTTCTCTCCTTGCTTCTTGTGCCTCATGTCTCAATTCCAGCGCTTCTTTTCTCATTTCTTCCCTTTCTTTGCTCATTTCCTCTCTTTCCTTCATCATTTCTTCCCTGGCAGCTTCACGCTCTTCTACCCTGGCCTCCATCTCCTTGCCCCATGCTTCCATTTCCTTTTGATACTCTTCATCAAAACCCTTTTCAAACTCTTCCGCCCATTTTTCAATATACTTTTCACCCTCTTTCTCGTAAGCATCATAATCAAATTTCTCAATTTGCATTGGAGGCATAGGTGGCATTGGAGGCATTTCCATTATAATTTCAGGAATATCCGGGATTTCTATATCTAAAAACAGGGGCTCCATATTTGGCATTTCCGGAATGTCTACAACAATATGCTTATTGGAGCTGTCGTCCCAATAACTCCATGAATGCTCACCACGGGTTTTAATGGTGATTTCCTGGCTGTTGCCTAGTATTTTTATCCCCTCCTTACTAAAATAAGCTTCTGCCTCCTCAGGCGTGGCGCCCTCAAGTTCAATTGTAGCCTCAATGACTACCTGATTTTTATTCCAGGTTTCAAATTCAATATCGGCATGACTCGTGTTGATATCTACAACAGCCTCATCCCCTACCGAAAAAGTCTCTTTGTACGTTTTCGATTGCATTTGTCCATAGCTGGCCATTGTAAAAAGGCAACAGCTTAGAACTAAACATTTAAACACTTTTTGATGTGATTTGTTCATTTTCTGATGTTTTTAATTGATCTAATTTTAATTTTAACTTCTGTAATAATTGTAATCTTAATTGTAGGTTTTTTATAAGAGCATTAATAGTCTGATCATTGGGGCCAATTTCATTTAATTCAAGATTGAGTCTTTGGTATTCCTTATCCAGCTCAGACAATCGGGACATATAATCATCTACCAGGGCCTTATTTTCATTGGAAACCTCCAATCGGGATAATTCCAAATTAATATTGGCCACATAGTAGTTTTCTATTTTCTTCAAATCAGGTGAAAGGTCACCTAAGGAATACTCCTGAGAAACCTTATTCTCTGTTCCTTTAACAACAATGACCGAAGGTTGGGCTACATCATCACTAAAATTTATATACGTATAAATTCCAATGCTGAAAAGTATCAAAATTGAAGCCGCAATTTTTATAAAATAGAAGGTCGACTTTCTTTTAATAGGCAACTCCTTATCTAATCGGTTTAAAAACCGCTCCTCATGACCTTTTTTCATCGGCTGCTTTTTCCTCTTTTCCTCTTTGAATAATTCTCTAAGATCCTGTGCCATAACGTCTTTCTTTTAGTAATTCCTTTAAATGTCCTTTACCTCTTAGCAAGCGGGTTCTGCATGTAGTTTCTGTTAAATTCAATATTTGCGAGATCTCTTTATGATCATATCCCTCCATGAGGTAAAGCTGTACAACAAGTCGGTATTTCTCTGATAATTGATTTATAGCTGCTTTTACCTCATCAATTGATATTCCATCATCTACAGACCAGTCATTATCCTCCACAATATGTATACTATTCTCATTTAATTCCTGGAAGCGCTCCTTTTTAGTTTTAAGAAAATCGATACTCTTGTTGATGACAATTCGCTTTAACCACGCGCCAAATGTTACTTCGCCTTTGAACTGATGTATTTTTTGAAACGCCTTAATAAAGGCCTCCTGTAAAACATCTTCCGCGTCATCAGGATCATTAACAAATCGCTTTGCCACATAATACATTCCCTCACAGTATTGCCTATAAAGCCTTAATTGTGCTTTTCGATCGTTGGCTTTGCAACGCTCTACCAGATCTATTTGAAACATTTGGCCAGTTTCCAATTTTTGGTATTAGTTGTTGTTATCCTAAGGACGAATGAAAAAACTCCATGTTGCAAAAAACAAGTAATTTTAAGAAATTTTTAAAATGTCCACCTTGCAACAAGTTACAATTAAAAACACTTTTATATCCTTGAGCATCCTTGACTATGGAGCTATTGTTCAAAAAATTCTGTTTAGAGACAAGAACGGCAAAGAGCTGAATTTGGTAGTTGGTTTTGAGAATCCAGAAAACTATCTCGAAGATCAAATATCTCTGGGTGCCTGTGTTGGCAGATTTGCCGGAAGGATATCAAATGGGGGCTTTAGAATTAATGACACAGGGTATAATTTATATACTCAAGACGGGGTGCATATACATGGGGGAAAGAATGGATTCGGCAAAAATTATTGGACATTGGACAAAGTTGAGCACAATGAACAACCCATGGTTAAACTAAGTTACCAAAGCCCGCATATGGAAGAAGGTTATCCGGGAAACCTAAATTCAACTGTGACTTATAAACTGGTTGATAATTCGTTGCATATAATTCATGAAGCAGTTACAGACAAGTTGACCGTAATAAATTTAACCAACCATTCATACTTTTGCCTGGATAATACAAATTCCATTGATCACTATGAGTTGCAATTAGAATGTCCAGAAATATTAGAGACCTATGCTAATTTGCTGCCTACCGGTAATTTAATTTCCGTTTCGGATACGGATTACGACTTCCTAAACAAAAAAAAGATTGCCAAGGTACGACTAGATACTCCCTTTGTGGTGTCACCTGATGCTAAAAAAGTGGCTGAATTATATTCGTTGGTTTCAGGAATACGAATGAAAGTTGAGAGCAATCAACCCGCAGTGGTTGTCTATACACCCCTGGAATTTGGAGCTATTTGTTTTGAAACCCAAAACTATCCGGATGCACCAAACATTCAATCATTTCCATCTGCGCTGCTACATCCGGGAGAAACCTATTACAACCAGGCAGTTTTTACTTTTGATTTAGTAACTTAGACAAACTAATCAACACTTCTGCATATGAAAGTTTTAAAATGGATATTGATCGTATTGGCGGCTTTAGCTTTGCTTTTTTTCTTTGTAGCAGCGCCTTATCTAAAAGAACAAACAAAAAAGAATAGCCCTCAAAAGACCGCGGTATATACCAAAAATGGCATGGACCTTACAATAAATTATAGTAGCCCATTTAAAAAGGGAAGGGTTATTTTTGGTGATTTGGTTCCTTTTGATGCTGTTTGGCGTACAGGTGCTAATGAACCTACTACTTTTACTACTAATTCTAAAATTTATATTATCGATAAAGAACTTCCCGCAGGAACTTATTCGTTTTGGACAATCCCCGGAGAAGAAAGTTGGCAGGTAATTTTTAATAAGAATATTCCAGATTGGGGGGTAACATTAATGAGCGGTGGTAAAGAAACGACAAGAATTCCGGAAGAAGATGCGGTAAATGTTACAGTCCCAATTATTAATTTGGTGGAAACAGTTGAAAGTTTTACTATAGATTTTGAGGATACGGGGCAATTATACCTCAGCCTCGATTGGGACAAAACCAAGGTCCGGGTACCTATTAATAACTAACATTGAGTAACGAAAAAAATAAAGGTACAAAAGGAGTTCTCCAGGTAAAAAAGCACCGCAAAAAGAAGCTCTCTGTTGAGAATCTTACCAAAGGAGTCTTAAATGGGGATAAAGCTATATTGGCCAGGGCTATAACTATAGTGGAAAGTACCAAAAATGAAGACCTGAAGAAGGCCTATTCTTTGATTGAGAATTGCCTTTTAAAGAAATCTAATTCCATTAGAATTGGAATAACCGGTGTACCGGGTGTTGGTAAAAGTACTTTTATAGAAATCTTTGGCAAAACCCTTACAAACCTCGGTAAGAAAGTTGCCGTATTGGCTGTGGATCCTACGAGTACCCTTAGCAAAGGAAGTATCCTGGGTGATAAAACACGTATGCAGGAGCTGGTTAAAGATCCTAACGCCTTTATACGACCATCACCCTCAGGTGAATCTCTTGGAGGAGTGGCCCGTAAGACTCGGGAGTCAGTGATCTTATGCGAAGCTGCTGGTTTTGATATAGTTTTAATAGAGACTGTTGGGGTTGGACAAAGTGAAACTGCTGTGCATAGTATGGTTGATTTCTTCCTGCTGCTAAAGTTAGCAGGCGCCGGAGATGAGCTTCAAGGAATAAAAAGGGGCATCATGGAAATGGCAGATGCCATTGTCATTAATAAAGCTGAAGGCGATAATCTAAAAAGAGCGCAACGGGCAAAAGTGGAATTTGAAAGAGCATTGCAGCTCTATCCCCCAAAAGAAAATGGCTGGATCCCTAAGGTAAGCACTTGTTCATCGATTGAGAATTCGGGAATAATTGAAATTTGGGATATGATCGAGCAATTTTTGGATACCACCAAAGACTATGGGTATTTTGAAAGCAATAGGCAAAATCAGAATAAATACTGGTTCTTACAGACCGTAGATGAACTTTTAAAACAACACTTTTTCCAGGTTTCCAGTGTTAAGGAAAATCTGGAAATGATGATGGTGCAGGTAGCAAAAGATAAAATCTCCCCTTTTAGGGCTGCCGAATTACTAATGGCCGGATATAAGAAAGAACTTAAATAAAAAGTATAAATTTGTCGCAATACTTTTATACACCAGAATGAAGCCGGTTACGCTCTCACTTATTTCAATTGTCATACCTCTTTATAATGAAGAGGAAAATGTAGTCCTTCTCACCAACAAGATTAATGAAAGCCTGAAAGATTATCTTCATCAGATTATTTATGTTGATGATTTTTCTACAGACAATACGCGAAAAGTGATAAAGGACATGAAGGATCCCAATGTTCATCTCATTGCTTTAAAAAAGAACTATGGCCAAAGTCTGGCATTGGCGGCCGGTATTGATTATGCGCAGGGAGAATATATTATAACCATGGACGGAGACCTGCAAAATGATCCGAAGGATATTCCCAAAATGATGGAATATGTGGTAAGTGGTGAATATGATGTTGTTACCGGAATACGGCAAAAAAGAAAAGATTCGTTGGTTAAGAAAATTCCCTCCAAGATCGCAAATTTCATGGTCAGGCGCGTAACCAAGTTAGACATCAAAGACAATGGATGTGCTCTTAAAGTATTTACCAGGGATATTGCAAAGGATTTGAATCTTTATGGTGAAATGCATCGCTTTATTACTTTGCTGGCGCATTTAGAAGGTGCTCAGATAAAACAAGTCCCGGTAAAACACCATGCAAGAAATGCAGGGGTTTCAAAATATGGACTGGAACGCGTTTTTAAAGTAGTAGCCGATATGATGCTTCTCCTGTTTATAAGGAAGTATTTTCAACGACCAATTCATTTGTTTGGCATTATTGGAGTACTGCTAATTATCCTGGGAATTTTTATAAATATCTACTTGCTCATCGTAAAACTGGGTTACGGACAGGACATAGGAAACAGACCCTTGCTCATTTTTGGAATGATGTTCATATTAGCGGGGATTCAGTTGTTTACCATAGGAATAGTCATGGAATTATTAATTCGAACCTACTACGAATCTCAAAATAAGCGTCCGTACCGAATAAAAAACATATCAGTTGGTGGCCAATCTTCGTAAAAAAGGGATCACCCTCTTTAAAATCCTTTTTAGCTTTGTATTGCTATATTTTGTTTTTACAAAAATTCAATTCAGGGAGGTATGGGAGATACTTAAGGGAAGTCATTTTAATTATTTGATCGTAGCTCTCTTGTTTTTTATTATTTCTAAAGTCTTATCAGCCTTACGTCTAAACCTATATATACATCAAATCAAAATATTTCTTACGCAATTAAGCAATATAAAGCTATACCTGCTTGGTATGTTCTACAATCTGTTCTTGCCGGGTGGTATTGGTGGAGATGCCTATAAGGGTTATGTATTAAAAAAAAAGTACGAAGTAAAGACAAGGAGTGTAGTTTCCATTCTGATTTTGGACCGGCTTAATGGTCTTTTATTAATCTTTGTGATTAGTTGCCTACTTGCTCTTTTTTTAAACGAATACAGGGTAAATTCTTATAAAATAATTTTTGGAATAGCTATAGTGCTGAGTGTTCTGGTTTTTTGGGTTTTTAATAAAAGATTTTTTTCATTCGTTTATCCTGTTTTTTGGAGATCCCTGGGGTTTTCCGCTTTGGTTCAGCTTGCCCAATTGGTAAGTGTTTTATTTATTTTGAAAGCATTAGATGTTGAAGGAAATAATATTGCCTATTTATTTATATTTCTAATATCTTCTATTGTTTCGGTATTACCACTTACCATTGGTGGAATAGGTAGCAGAGAAGTGGTCTTCTATTATGGAGCGTTATGGCTGGCTTTAGATGAGAATACTTCAGTAAGTATTAGCATGTTATTTTTTCTTATCACCGCCACAGTTTCACTAATAGGAATCGTTTACCATTTTAAAAAACCAGAATTAAAAGAGACAATAACTTAAAAATTTTATTCGATAAGGTGAATTAAATGCATTTTGTTTAACACCTCATCCCTAGTTGCCGGATTTAAAAACATTGGCTGCAAACGCGTTATCCTAAATTGATCTACAGTGAATTGCTTGTCCCAGTCTAAGCCGGAAGCTTTTAATTTTTTAAGATCATTATCCGCCACATAAACCCAAACAGCGCCCATCCCGGCTAAATTATCTTGCGCTGCAAATTGGACCGGATGTCGGTTGTAAAAATCAAGACCCCACGTATGATGCCATGTAATTTTATAAATATTATCAACTGGGATGTTATTTTCCGCTACCAACTCTGCCATTGTAGATCCAGCCTGATACTTAAGTAAAGATGGATAAAAATGTAAATTCAAAATGGCATTTAATAGAAGAGAACAGTATACGGAGATACTTATTAGCTTAAGACCATATTCCTCCTTCTTCATAACGAAATAAACAATCATCATTACGGCCACTATTAATAATCCATATGCATACCAGTTTGATATCTTAAATACAAATAAACAAATCAGGACCGTGCTAATTAAAACCAGACTTAGAATAAAATATTGAAGCCCAAGAAAGACCTTAACACTCTTTTCTTTTGACGAATTGAGCAATTCTCCGATGAATGAAGCTGAAAGTATAGCGAATAAAGGAATAATTATATTTAAGTAATGCGGTAATTTAAATTGTGCAAAACTTATGATTAGAAAGATCAATGTAATACCGCCAACAGTAAGGAATTCCCGATCAGAATCTCTCCGGAACCTTGTCGTAATAAATTCTTTAGCCCTGGTCCAATAAGCCGCAAGACCAATCAGGGTCCAGGGAAGAAATACCCATAAAAAAGTATGGAAAAAGAAAAAATAATCGCTGCTATTTTTACCTACCCCTTCTCCGCTTAATCGTTCAAAACTCTGTTCCCATAAAATAAATAATATTCCGCTTCTATGGTCTTTTCCTCTGATGACCTTCTCCGGATGCAGATCAAATTGCAGGTAATAAGCATATAAAATTGGAGCTATAGTTAAACCAAAAACAGCCAAAGCAACCAGAACCTTCCAACTAAATAACAGTTTCCATTTATTGGTATATAATAAATGACAAAGTAGTGGCAGACCTATTACCAAAAGTGCAATCTGACCTTTGGTAGAAAAAGCGATTCCGGCACCAAAGGCGCCGAGCAGTATATATTTAAGAGAATCTTTTTCTATATATGCCGCCAGTTGCCAAATGGCAAATATGGTGAATCCGGTAAGAACTGCATCCGTTCGTACGTCAATATTGGAAAGCATAATCGTTTGTGCGGTCATGAAAATCAGCGAGGCTATTCTCCCTACTTCCCTATTGTATAGAAGCCTTCCCAGACCAAAACAGCTATAAGCACCCAATAGTGTGGCTAAGACACCGGGAATACGATAGGCTACTTCATTAAGTCCAAATATTTTAAAGGAAATAGCTGCAAGCCAATAATGCATATGGGGTTTATCTAAGTATTCCTCAGGGCCTTTAATCAAGTTTATAAAATCGTTTTCCTGTACCATCCGCATTGCCATTACAGCAAATTGAGCAGAATCATTTTCAAAAAGTGTCACAAACATTCCGGCCAGGTATACCAGAATAATAAGTAAGAGGAAAAACCAATACCTCGTATTTGAAATCATATACGATACTTGTAAATAGCAAAGATATACAACTTTGCAAATAGCCAACCAAATAGAAATCCAACCGCAATGCCACTTAAAACGTCTAAAGGAAAATGTACCCCGATATAAATTCTACTATAGGAGACAAAGATTGCCCAAGCAATTAAAAAGATCCTAAAATATTTATAGTAAGGCCTAAAAAGAAAGGTGAAGAATAAAGCCAGTGCTGAGGTATTTGCAGCATGTGCAGAAAAATAGCCGAATTTTCCGCCACAATAGTCCTTTACCAGACGCATCAATTGGCTCACCTCAGGATCATAGCAGGGACGTAATCGTTGAATCCCATATTTAAAAAAATTAGATAATTGATCTGTAGCAGTAATCAATAAGATTACAGTAATAACGATGAAGAGCAATTTCTTTGTTCCAAATTGTTTATATGAAAGTATCAGCAATAAAACATATATAGGAATTGCACTCCACTTATTGGTAATAAACATCCAAAAAGCATCCCATTCCGAACTCCCCAGATTGTTTAGAAAAAGGAACACTTCCTTGTCGAGTCGCATTAATTCTTCTAACATCCTAATCTTCGTATCTGGCAATTTCCCGATCATAAAAGACAGTAGCCGCTTCTATTAAATTCTCCGCTTCTTCAGATAGCGCTTTTTCATCTTCTGCAGTGAAATCCTCAAGCCATTCCACCTCATCATTTTCCAGGTTTAAAATAAACCTTGGATATTCAGTGTGCACAACAAATATGGCAGCGGGGTAATCCGTATTGTCACCAAGTAAAAATTTTGGAAATTGCATAGATCAATAAATTTTTAATTTATAAGGCAACAAAATTTACTCAAAGATTTGCATAAGTATAGCGAGAAGTAAAACTCTTAAGTACCTATAAGTTGTTTGGTCATTTTGTTAAACCGAATATACAACATAATTGCCGATGCCGTTAAGCCTGAAAGCAATCCTATCCATATGCCAGTACTCTTCAATTCTGTGTGCAACCCCAGGTAGTAGCATATAGGAAAGCCTATCAACCAATATGCAATGAGGGTAATAAACGTTGGTACTTTAACATCCTGCAAGCCTCTCAGAGCACCGAGGATGACCACCTGAAGACCATCTGAAATCTGGAAAAAAGCTGCTACCAAAAGCAATTGCGAAGCCAAAAGAATTACTTCCATATTATCTGCCTGGTTCACCGGGTCGTTAACATCGAGGTAAATGGTGGGAAACCAATGCCGTCCTAAAAGGAAAAATATGGCAAAGATAACCTCCAATATAAACGTAAGGAGAAAAATAGACTGAGCAATTCGTCTTAATTCTGTGAAATTTTTAAGCCCCTTCTGATTACCAACGCGAATCATAGCGGCTACTCCGAGCCCCATACCAAACATAAAGGTCATGCTGCTAAGATTTAATGCTATTTGATTGGCTGCTTGAGGATTCTTGCCTAAAACTCCGCTGATCCAGATAGCTGCAGTAAATATGGCTACTTCAAAAAACATTTGCAAAGCAGATGGAAATCCAAGATGGATGATCTTACGCATAACTTCTTTTTCAATTTTTTTGAAATTAAATCCCGTAACATAATCGTGAAATTTTTTCTTTTTTTCCAATAGATACCAAAGCATTATCAGCATAATTAGTCGTGATGCGAGGGTACCAATGGCAGCTCCTATAATTCCAAGTTTAGGAAAACCCAAAGCACCAAAAATCAACAGGTAATTCAGCACTATATTAACCACATTAGCAACAATAGTAGCATACATGGGATATTTTGTTTGAGACAATCCTTCAGAAAATTGTTTATAAGCCTGAAACATTACCAGCGGAACCAATGAAAAGGCTACCAGATCTAAATAAGGTATAGACAACTCTACCACTTCAGGTGGTTGGTCCATTAAATAAAGTAAAGGTTTCCCCAATTGAATAAGGCCAAAAAGTGCTATTCCTAGCAAGGTACATAGCAATAATCCGTGCTTAAGAGCACTTTTGCCACTAGCCTTATTGCCAGCGCCATCAGCCTCAGCGACCAATGGTGTAATTGCAGTTGAAAATCCTATTCCCAGGGACATAGCTACAAAAACAAAACTATTGCCCAAAGAAACGGCGGCCAATTCTGCAGTACCCAATTGCCCCACCATAATATTATCGGCAAAAGCAACAAAGGTATGCCCCAACATACCTAAAATAACAGGTACGGCTAACCTAATATTATATTTGAATTCTTTGGTATACCGCTGCAGCAAAACTGGATAATTTTGAAGCTGCAAAGATAGGATTTAGTATTGGTTTAATTAGATAATTGTAAACCCTCTGATCCCGGGGTTCAAGAGCATGTGAACCAAAATCTTGATGGATATAAATCTTTACGGTCTTGTACTTCGCAAAGCTTATATTTTCTTAGCCTCCTCCCAATATACATCCATCTCGTCAAGTGACATTTCCTTTAGATTTTTGCTCTGTTCTTTCGCCTTGCTCTCCAGATATTGAAACCGTTTAATAAATTTTTTATTAGTTCTTTCCAGTGCACTCTCAGGGTTAATATCTAGAAATCTGGCATAATTAACTATTGAGAAAAGCACATCTCCAAACTCAGCTTCTAATTTATCTCTGTTCCCTAAGTTTAATTCTTCCTGCAATTCTGATAATTCTTCTTTAACCTTTTCAAACACTTGTTCCGGGCGTTCCCAATCAAATCCAACTCCCGCCACTTTTTCCTGAATTCTATTGGATTTAACTAAGGCGGGAAGACTATTTGGAACGCCTTCAAGAACACTTTTTTTACCTTCTTTTAATTTAATGTTTTCCCAGTTCCTTTTTACATCCTCTTCATCTGTAACAGCTACATCTCCATAGATATGTGGGTGCCGGTTTATGAGTTTATCACAAATTGAATTAGTTACATCGGCAATATCAAAACTATTCGTTTCGGATCCTATTCTTGCATAAAAAACAATATGCAACAATAGATCACCAAGCTCGTTTTTTACTTCATTAAGATCATTATCCAGAATTGCGTCACCCAATTCATATGTTTCTTCTATGGTAAGGTGCCTTAGTGTTTGTAGTGTCTGTTTTTTATCCCATGGACATTGCTCCCGGAGCTCATCCATAATAGTAAGCAGGCGATCAAAGGCCTTAAGTTGTAATTCTCTTTTATTCATAGAACGAGCATTTCGGTAAAAGTACAAATACCAATGATAAAGATGTATGGAATATTTAGACTAATTTAGGAGAATACAACCGCCTTAAACCAAAAAAGAACAACATGCCATCCAGAAGAGATTTTTTATTGCAATCCACTATTTTTACAACCGGAACATTACTTCTGCCTTCCTATACTTATGCTTCAGATATAACACAACATTTTGGGGTTCAATTGTATTCATTTCGAAATGAAATGGCCAAAGATGCCATCGGGACGTTAAAACAAATTGCCTCCCTTGGTTTTAAAGAAATTGAAACAGCCAGAAGCCAGAAAGGCCACTACTACGGCCTGGGCCCGGCGGAGATGAAGTCAGTTTGTGAGGACCTCAATATGAACCTGAAGAGCGGGCATGTTCATTTAGATGATAAGTGGCAGCAAACCATGGAAGAAGCAGTAGAATCCGGACAGGAGTATCTTATCTGTTCTTCAATGCCCAGCCAGGGACAAACGGTAGATAATTATAAAAAGGTGGCCGAAGAATTTAACAAAGCGGGGGAGGCATGTAAAAAGTTGAATCTCAAATTCGGTTATCACAATCATGAATATGAATTTGAATCCGAAAATAGTCAAGTTCTTTATGATGTTCTCCTAAATAATACCGAAGCAGATCTTGTTCATATGGAGTTAGATCTCGGATGGGTAATTGTGGCAGGCAAGGACCCATTAGACTATTTTAAAAAGTATCCGGGGAGATTTCCATTATGGCACCTTAAGGATATGGATATGGACAAAAAAGAAAGTACAGAATTTGGCAAAGGTGGCCTCGATATTCCTGCGATGATGGCTCATAAAGAGGATTCAGGTGTAAAACACATCTTCATAGAACAAGAAGAATATGAGAAAAATCCATTGGAAAGTATGAAACATAACATGGCTTTTTTAAAGAAACTTTAATAGAAATTTATTTATAGGGCGAATCAAATAACGATGTCTGCATTATTAGATCCATATTTACTCTCCTCAGATAAAATTAAACAACCTCCTGCAACTTTTAAGGAACGTTTGAAATATTTGGGGCCCAGTTTTATACTTTCTGCTTCAATTGTCGGATCAGGTGAATTAATAGCAACAACCACCTTAGGTGCCGAAGCAGGATTCATAACATTTTGGGTGATCATTGTAAGCTGCATTGTTAAAGTAGCGGTTCAATTAGAATTTGGAAAACATACGATCCTGACAGGGGAAACAGCTATGCAGGCATTTAATAAGCTTCCGGGCCCTGTTTATGGTAAGGCCAGGTGGACTGTTTGGACAGTATTGGCTGTAATGATCATAAAACTCCTTCAAGTTGGAGGCATTGTAGGAGGTGTAGCTATAATTTTAAACATAGCCATCCCGGAAATAGGTGTTCCGATATTTTGTTTTGGAATTGCAATAATCGTGGCATTAATGATTTTCAGGGGCTATTATTCTTTTATTGAAAAATTTTCATTAAGCATGATCGGTTTCTTCACAATTTTCACATTTGCCTCCCTTTATTTTCTGAAGTTTACACCATATCACATATCTTTTGAAAGTATCTGGAGCGGACTTCAGTTTAATTTACCTAAGGAAGCCGTTGCAGTTGCTATTGGTGCTTTTGGAATAACGGGTGTTGGTGGTGATGAAATAATACATTATAACTACTGGTGCCTTGAAAAAGGTTATGCAGCTTTTACAGGCAAGAATGATAATTCTGAAGAATGGAAGCTAAGGGCCCAGGGCTGGTTAAAAGTTATGAAACTGGATGCAATTATTGCCATGTGCATATATACATCTGTAACTGCCGCTTTCTATTTGCTTGGTGCAGCCGTGCTTCATGCTCAGGGTTTTGTGCCCGAAGGATACGCCATGGTAGAGACTCTCTCTGCGATGTATACAGAGTCTTTAGGACCTCATGCAAAATCATTTTTTTTTATCGGAGCATTTATTACTTTGTTCTCCACCCTGTTCGCAGCTTTGGCGGCATGGACCAGACAGATTACCGATATATTTGGTCAAATAGGATGGATCAGTTTTTCTAACTTTAGGCAAAGAAAAAAGACAATCGCGGTCCTTGCATGGGTAGTCCCTTTATTATGGGCATTACTATTTGTCTTTATCAAGTTACCGGTTTTAATGGTTCTAACTGGTGGTATTGTTGGTGCCTTCCTCCTTTTTCTGGTAGTTTATGCGGTGATCCATTTTAGATATTTTAGAGGACAACCTCTGTTTAAACCGGGTTATTTTTATGATCTTACCTTATGGGTTAGTATTTTAAGTATTCTTGGTGTTGGTATTTTGGGTATTATTAAATTATTTAGCTGAATCTTACTTGAAAATGGAATTAGATAAACATAGAAAAAAATGAAGTTAAAACGATTTACAATAGTGTTCTCAGTAGTTGGCCTTCTAATAGGATGCGACAACCAGGAGTCTTATGATCTTGTCATTAGAGATGGTATTATTATAGATGGATCAGGTGAACAATCATTTAGAGGAGATATTGCCATTAATGCAGACACCATAGCTGCGGTTGGCGATTTAAAAAATGCTGCTGGTTCAATGGAAATAGATGCAAAGGGACTTACAGTTGCTCCCGGGTTTATAAATATGTTAAGTTGGGCCAATGTTTCACTGATTGAAGATGGCAGATCGCAAGGGGATATCAGACAAGGTGTAACCCTTGAAGTTATGGGCGAAGGACATTCCATGGGCCCATTGAATGAAGCTATGAAACTGGATATGAATGAAAAACAACAAAATATCACCTATGATATTAAATGGACTACCCTTGGAGAATATCTGGAATATCTTGAAAAAAAAGGCATATCTACGAATATTGCTTCTTTTGTTGGTAATGGAACTTTAAGGGAATATGTCATGAATTACGAAACCAGACCTCCAAATGCGGATGAATTAGAAAAGATGAAAGAGCTTACAAAACAGGCCATGGAGGAAGGTGCAGTAGGGCTATCTACATCTTTAATTTACGTACCAAGTGGACATGCAAAGACGGAAGAAATTATTGATTTGGCCAAAGTTGTCGCAGCTTATGATGGAATGTACGTTTCTCATATCAGGGATGAAGAAGAATACCTCCTAGATGCCGTTCAGGAACTTATCACAATTTCCAGAGAGGCAGGCGTACGTTCTGAAATATATCACTTTAAAGCCTCCGGTACCGCCAACTGGCATTTACTGGACAGTGCAATAAAATTGGTAGATAATGCGCGTAAAGAGGGCCTTTCAATAACTACTGATATGTATATGTACAATGCCAGTTCAACAGGACTCAACATATTATTACCGGCATGGGCAAAAGAAGGAGGACATAACAAAACAATGGAACTTATAGGGCAACCGGGAAAAAGGCAGCAGATGATTCAGGAAACAAAATTTCATGTACCCCCTGAAAAAATACTTTTGGTTGGTTTCAGAAATAAA
>Ga0265303_10000575_pt1 | contig 20992 bp, 17 predicted proteins | sample Helome_2_FD_192494 | JGI IMG/M metagenome (GOLD analysis project Ga0265303, IMG submission 192494) | Marine sediment microbial communities from subtidal zone of North Sea - Hel_20160317 (Illumina Assembly) | ecosystem: Environmental > Aquatic > Marine > Subtidal zone > Sediment ... | reverse complement strand
GCAAGTATGCGGCTATAACTGGCTAGCGGAATGAAATGGTTGTGACCGATGCCATCAATCACGACCAGGCGAAACTCGTCGAAGCTCAGTCGTTTGACCAGAATATTGGTTGGATTCAAATCGTGAAACACTATCCATTGCTGGTAAAAATCCTGTTTCAGGCTTTCTATCTCGTCAACCACCCATGCGTTGAAACGCCGGTCATTTTGCGCAAGGTAATGATCCAGCGATTTTGACACCCGGCCATCGTCATCCAGCACCAGGTCAAAGATCGCTCCCTTGCCGAGGTTAGTATCTATCCGTCCATGAAATTTAGTCAGATAGCGGAAGTCCGCGTTACGCCTGCGCAAGTCCGAATAATAATTTATTTCACGCCAGAACCGTCCCGACCGACATTCAGGATGTAAAACCTTGATGCAGAGCTGCGCTTCGCCTGGATGTCTAAAACACTTGCGGTCAGTGCCTTCGGCAACAAACTGTTGCGTGGAAAGTGAAACTTTATCGCTCATGTAAGAAGCGTTAGCGAAGCAGATGGTAGAGCCGGATTCATCCTTGAATCGGGCTCCGGGCAAGAGGAATTGCCGTTTAATCCGCCTGGCGCCGCAGGAAGGCAGGAATTTCGAGATATTCCATACTCTCCTTGTCTTCAGGCACTTCGAGACTATCGCCAACTATCTTCTTACGAATCGCAGTTGGCCGATCCAGCTTCTTGTAATCGACCTCACCATTACTTTCAGGTTGAATTGCACTTAGCGGAACATCCGCAACCAGTTTTTCTGTGCCAAGCCCGGTGGCCACCATAGTTACTCGCAATTCACCGTCGGTCATGTTCGAATCGATTACGGTTCCCACCACCACATTCGCATCGGCCGAGGCGAGTTCGGTAATCGCAGTACCGACATCGTCAAGTTCTCCGATTGCGAGATCCAGACCAGCAGTGACATTGACCAGGATGCCCTGGGCACCGGAAATGTTGATGTCTTCGAGCAGCGGCGAGGAGATAGCCGCCAGCGCAGCTTCCTTGGCACGGTTATCACCCGTGGCCGAGCCTGTGCCCATCATCGCCATACCCATTTCGGACATAACCGTACGCACATCGGCAAAATCGACATTGATCAGACCGGGACAGGTTATCAGTTCGGCAATACCCTGCACCGCACCGCGCAACACGTCATTCGCCTTTTCAAACACTTCCAGCAACGAAGTCTCCTTACCCAGTACCGGCATTAACTTGTCATTCGGAATGGTAATCAATGAATCGACCACACCGGACATTTCCTTGATTCCCATTTCGGCCTGTGACATACGCTTGGTGCGCTCAAAGGCGAACGGCTTGGTAACTACAGCAACCGTAAGAATGCCCATTTCCTTGGCGATCTGGGCGATTACAGGCGCCGCGCCAGTACCCGTACCACCACCCATGCCAGCGGTAACGAAGAGCATGTTAGAGCCCTCGATTGCTTCCTGGATGCGCTCACGATCTTCCAGGGCCGCCTGCCTGCCGATACCCGGATCGGCACCGGCACCTAGCCCCTTGGTAATACTGGAACCAATTTGCATGGTGGTTCGCATTTCCATCTTCTTGAGCGCCTGTACATCAGTGTTGACGCAAATGTATTCGACGCCTTCGATACCCGCCGAAACCATGTGCTGAACGGCATTGCCGCCGCCACCACCGACACCAATGACCTTTATTACCGGGTCTTTGGAGTGTGAATCCATCAGTTCAAACATTTTTTTGTCCTCTTGCGTTATTTAAAAATTACCCTGAAACCAGCTTTTCATTCTTGCCAAAAGGCCGGCCTCGTTTTTGTCGTCCAGTTTGTAACCGGACAAGCCAGATTGCTGCCTGTTTCCAAACAACAGCAATCCAACACCTGTTGCATGTATCGGATTTCTCACCACGTCGACCAGTCCCGATACATACTGCGGATAGCCCAGGCGAACCGGCATGTGGAAAATCTCTTCCGCCAGTTCGATGGCACCTTCCATTTTTGAGCTGCCCCCGGTAAGCACGACACCGGCGGCGCATATTTCTTCGAACCCGCTGCGGCGTAACTCCGCCTGCACCAGGCTTAATAGTTCTTCATATCGCGGCTCCACCACCTCGGCCAGGGTTTGTCGGGCCAGGCGCCTGGGCTCGCGATCACCCACACTGGGCACTTCGATGGTTTCGGTATCCGTTGCCAGTTGACGCAAGGCACAGGCATACTTGACCTTTAAATCATCGGCATACTGGGTCGGGGTGCGCAGCGCCACCGCGATATCATTGGTGACCTGGTCACCGGCGATCGGGATTACCGCGGTGTGGCGAATCGCACCATCCGAGAACACCGCGATATCGGTGGTGCCGCCGCCAATATCGACCAGGCATACACCCAGTTCCTTTTCATCGTCGGTCAACACCGCGCTTGCCGAAGCCAGTTGCTCGAGGATTACATCATCGACATCCAGGCCACAGCGACGCACACATTTGATGATATTTTGCGCCGCACTCAATGCACCGGTAACCAGATGGACCTTGGCCTCAAGCCGCACCCCCGACATGCTGATAGGATCGCGAATTCCTTCCGAGGCATCGATGACAAATTCCTGTGGCAGGACATGCAAAATGCGTTGATCAGCCGGAATGGCTACCGCCTTGGCAGCCTCTATAACGCGCGCCACATCGGCAGCAGTCACTTCCTTTTCCTTGATCGCAACGATGCCGTGTGAATTGATGCTGCGAATATGACTACCCGCGATACCGGCATAAACCGAACGAATCTGGCAGCCGGCCATTAATTCCGCTTCTTCAACCGCCCGTTGAATCGACTGCACGGTAGATTCAATATTGACTACGACTCCTTTCTTCAGACCTCGCGATGGCTGGGTGCCGATACCAATAATTTCGATATCACCTTCGACCGTGACTTCGCCGACGATGGCGACCACCTTGGAGGTGCCTATATCGAGGCCTACGATGAGGTTTGCCGATGCCTTTTTAGACATTACTGTTACTCCAGATTGATGCTTTGTCGTTAGCTTGCAAGGCTTCTTTTTTCCAGGCCACAGCGAAACCATTGCTGTAACGTAAATCCAGGCGCTGGATTTGTTCGCGCCGGGGTAGAATCTGTTGCTGATAAATATTCACCAGGCGGTCGATTTTATGATCGATGTTTCCTCTACCCAGTTTGATTTGCAGACCATTAATCAACCCGATATCGAGTGCCCCACGGCTATCTGCATGCAATGCGACCAAACGTTCATCGACACTATTGAATCGCGCCTCCAGTCGGTAGAACTGCTGGAGCACCCAGGCCGGCTGGTGATTGGCTGCGTGGACAACAGGCAGGTGGCTGAACGACCCGGTATCAGCCGGGTAGACCTTGGCTGAATCACTTAGCAAATGCTCATCATCCCAACGCGCAACCGGTTTCTTTTCTTTAATCATAACTTTCAATTTATCGGGCCAGATACGGCGTACTGAAACTGAATCGGTCCACGAATTGGCGTACAGTGTTTGTTGCAACTCGTGTATATCGAGCGAAAAAAAGCCGTGCCCAATGTACTGATGGAGCGCTTTTGCTACAGCCTGCTGATCCAGATTCTCAAAGGTTCCAGACAATTGAATCGTGCGTATCGGTAATAATTGTTCTGCCCGGTCAAGATAGAAACCACCCAGCAGTATCGGTAGTAACAGGAAAATCCAGTTGTATGACTTGCGCCACTGAAACGAACCTGACTGCACTGCCGGCTGCTTGCGTTTTGCCTGCTTACTCTGCTTACGGAACTTAAACATTTCAGTCACCTCCTGCGAGCGTTGCTGCGAGTATCTTCAGAACCAGGTCGGGCATTTCCAGGCCGGCTGCCCGGGCCGCCATCGGGATCAGGCTATGATCCGTCATTCCAGGAACTGTATTAATCTCGATCACCCAGGGGCGCTGCTGCTGGTCCAGCATGAAATCAACCCTGCCCCAGGCGCTAACGCCGGTGGCAAGAATCGTCTCCAGGACGATCTCATTGATCTCCGCGACCTTGCTTTCACCGAGCCCGCTGGGACAGGTGTAAACCGTATCGTCTGCCAGGTACTTGGCCTCGTAGTCATAAAATTCACGCGGAGTTTCGAGCTTGATCAACGGTAAAACTTCACCACAGATGAAGCCGGCAGTGTATTCGCTACCGTCGACAAATTTTTCGGCAAATGCGGCCCCGTAACGACTAGCCGCTTGCCAGGCCGGAATCAGTTCGCTGGCCTGGTAAACCGGTGTCATGCCTATGCTCGAGCCTTCCGCCACCGGTTTAACGAATACCGGCAAACCGAATTCGGCCAGTAAGCGCTCGCAGTCGGATTCACTACGCAATTCGAAGAAATCCGGCGTCGGAATTCCACTGCAGCGAATAACTTTCTTGGTTAGAATCTTGTCCATCGTCAGGGCTGCTGCACATACCCCGCTACCGGTGCTCGGGATACCGAGAAAATCGAGAACCGCTCGAATCGTGCCATCTTCACCGCCGCGGCCATGCAGCACATTAAATACGCGGTCGACCTTGAGCTCGCCGAGTTGATGAAAGGCGCAGGCCTGCAAATCAACCGGAATCGCGTCAACGCCGGCATCGAGCAAAGCCTGGTATACGGCATTGCCACTGTTAAGCGAAACTTCGCGTTCCGCAGAATCGCCACCCATTAAAACCGCTACCCTGCCGCATTTCGCGGCTGCATCGGCGGCTGGTTTTTGTAACAACAGGCTCACAGGGCTTCCCCCACGATTCGCACTTCAGATTCGAGGTAGACATCAAACTTTGCCTTTACGCTGGCACGGATATGTTCGATCAGGGCCTCAACATCGCACGAGGTGGTAGCTGCACTACTGATAATGAAATTCGCGTGCTTGTCCGAGACGCAGGCTGTGCCAAGGCAATATCCCTTGAGGCCAACTGCTTCGATTAATTGCGCGGCATGTTTGCCGGGCGGATTCTTAAACACCGAACCACAGGATGGCTGGCCTATGGGCTGGGTTGCATTACGTTGCTGGATCAATTGCCTGATATTGGAGTCTTCACCCGCTGCGCGTTGATTGAAGCGGAACAAGGCAGCGGCAAACCATTCTGGTCGCGGCAACCTGACGCGACGATAGCTAACCTCGAATTCAGCCGCATTACGTTCGACCAGGAGACCGCGTCGGTCGAGCATGAACAGCTGCTCTACAGCGGTCCAGGTTTCACCACCGAATGCACCTGCGTTCATCGCCAGGGCTCCACCTATGGTGCCCGGAATTCCGGCAAAGAAATCGGCGCCGGCGAGTCCCTGTTTTTGGCAGAACCTGGCCAGCTTCGCGCAACTGACGCCGGATTCGGCATACAGGCTTCCATCCGGATTCAGGTGTATTTCGTTTAGTGCGTTAAGTGGTGCGATCACCTGGCCACGGAAACCGCCATCGCGCACCAGCATATTGCTGCCAAGACCCACCCACAGAATATCGACCCCGGTTTCCAGGTTGGCGAGAAAGTTTTGCAGATCCTGTAAATCGGCCGGCACGTAATAACTATCGGCAGGCCCGCCCAGGCGCCAACTGGTATGTTTTGACATGGGTTCGTCAAACATCAGTTTGCCTTTTATGGACTGCCTGCTAGCCACGCTCATTTCCCCTTCCCTGTCGGCTGATGCTGCGTCAGGAATTCTGCCGACCAGGCACCAATACTGCCAGCCCCCAGGGTGACAAAGATGTCACCATCCTGGAGAACAGTTTCAACTACTTCGTTGAGTCCTTGCAGATCCTCGACAAACACCGGGTCGACCTTGCCACGACCACGAATCGAGCGTGCCAGGGCGCGTCCGTCGGCATCCTTGATATGACTTTCACCCGCTGGATAGACGTCGAGTAGAATTAACTGATCAACATCGGATAACACCTGGGTGAAGTCTTCGAACAAATCCCGGGTTCGCGTGTATCGGTGTGGCTGGAACAAAACGGCCAGGCGTTTGTCTGGCCAGGCGGCACGAATACCCGCCAGCGAAGCAGCAATCTCATTGGGATGATGCGCGTAATCATCGATGTGCATGATTTTGCCATTGGCCACCACCAGGCCTTCACTGATCTGACAACGTCGACCAATGCCGGAGAACTCCGACAAGGCCTGTCCAATCGCGTCACCAGAAACACCCAGCTCCCAGGCGATACTGATCGCCGCGGTAGCGTTTAAGACATTGTGTTTGCCAGTTAGATTCAGCTCGATATCCAGTATTCCGGGGGAGTCAGGCAGCTGCACCTTGAAACGGGTTTTGGCGCCCCGGGCAACAATTTCACTAATTCGAACATCGGCGTCCTCGGCCTCGCCATAAGTCAGTAGCGGGCGCGCCACCTGGCTAATGATTTCACGCACCACCGGATCATCGATACAAAGTACGGCCAGCCCGTAGAAGGGCAAATGATGCAGAAACTCTATAAAAGCCTGCTTGAGTCGCTCAAAGTCACCTTCATAAGTCGACAGATGGTCATTATCGATATTGGTAACAATCGCCATCATAGGTTGCAGATAGAGAAACGACGCGTCGCTTTCATCCGCTTCAGCCACCAGGTAATCGCCAAGGCCAAGCCCGGCATGCCGGCCGGAACTGATCAGCTTGCCGCCAATCACGTAAGTCGGATCGATATCACCCTGCGCCAGCACGCTCGCAACCAGACTGGTTGTGGTGGTCTTGCCATGGGTTCCGGCAACCGCTATGCCGCGCCTGAAACGCATCAACTCGGCCAGCATTTCGGCACGCCTGACGACTGGAATACGCAACTCCCTGGCGGTCTCGACTTCAGGATTGTCGGCCTCAATCGCAGTGGAAACGACTACCACATGGGCGTCGACGACGTTCTCGCTACGGTGACCTATGGCGATATCGATGCCGAGATCACGTAAATGCCTGACCATGGCATTTTCGGCAAGATCAGAACCAGTTATATGGTAATTCAGATTATGGAATACTTCGGCAATACCACTCATGCCGGCGCCGCCGATACCGGTAAAATGAATGTTGCGAATACGCCGCATGAAGTGTTTTGAAGTCACTGTCATGACATCGCTCCGGCCAATATCCCGGCTGCCAACCGTTCGGACGCCGCCGCCTGAAATTTGGCCCGGGCATTGACTGCCATTTCCACCAGTGCATCCCGATTCTGCTGAAAAAACTTCAGCTTTAACGCCAGGCCTTCGGCACTCAATTCAGCTTCGTTGAGAATCTGGGCCGCGTTACTCTGTTCCAGGAAACGAGCGTTGTGGTACTGATGGTTATCTACCGCGTAGGGAAACGGGATCAGTAGCGACGCCAGTCCGACCGCAGTTAATTCCGCAATCGTAAGCGCCCCGGCCCGGCACACCACCAGATCGGCCCAGGCATAAGCCTGTTGCATGTCATCGATAAAACTGACTATCTCGGCATCGACGCCGGCCTGTCGATAGTTTTGCTGACAGACCTGCAAATGTTTATCACCACACTGATGCTTGATCACGGGTCGTTGATCACGATCGAGACAGGCAGTGGCCTGCGGTACAATGCTATTCAATGCGGCCGCGCCGAGACTGCCACCGATGACCAGCAACCGCAGCGGTGCCTCGATTCTGGATTGCAGGCGCGTGTCCGGTGGCTCGACATCGGCGAGACTGGCGCGCACCGGGTTGCCGATACATTCGCTACGTGGCAGTGAGGTGGCGGCATCCGGAAAGGCGGTATAGCTGCGCACAGCGAATCGACTCAGTATTCGATTGGTTAGCCCGACAATAGAATTCTGCTCATGCAGGAACAGCGGAATACGAAGCAGCCAGGCCATCAAACCGCCGGGGCCCGAAACAAATCCACCCATACCTAATACTGCCTTGGGACGAAGTCGACGCAACAGCCGCAGGGCTTGCCAGCAGGCACGTAACAACCGAAATGGCGCCATTATCAGAGTTATTGCCCCCTTGCCGCGTAAACCCTGCACGCTAAGCCATTCAATTGCAAAATCTGCAGCGGGTACGACGCGCGCCTCGATACCGGTACGCGTTCCCAGCCAGACAATATTTTCGCCACGCTGACGCAGGCATTCAGCCACAGCCAGAGCCGGGAACACATGTCCCCCGGTACCACCCGCCATGACCAGAATAGGTTTTTGCAAGCCCCGGCTCATGCGCGCACCGCCGCTCGTTTACGCGCAACCCGGGCACTGTCGCCAGACTGGCATTCATAGTAAACCCGCAGTACCAGCCCCACCGCAAATGACATGCTGAGAATGGAATTACCACCGTAGCTTATAAAAGGCAGGGTCAAACCCTTGGTGGGCAAAGCCCCCATGTTGACGCCGATATTGATCACCGCCTGCAGCGTAATCAACAAGCCAACGCCGTAAGCAAGGTAAGCCCCAAAAGCCTGTTGTTTTTGCAAGGCCAGTTTGGCGATGCCGAAACAACGCCAGGCGAATAGTGCAAACAGGCTGATCAACACGACCTGTCCAACAAAACCCATCTCTTCGGCAAAGATGGCAAACATGAAATCGGTGTGCGCTTCGGGCAGGTAAAACAGTTTCTGGATACTGCCCCCGAGACCGGAACCAAACCAGCCCCCGCTGCCAATCGCGATTAATGATTGCGTCAATTGAAAGCCACTGTTGAAGGGATCAGCCCATGGATCGATGAACGAGGTAATGCGCGCAAGTCGGTAAGGCGAAGAAACCGCCAGCAATCCCATGATACAAAGTGTACCGGTCACGAACAGGAGGAATTGCCCGAAACGGACACCACCGAGAAACATCAATCCAAGCCCGGTCATCAGCAACACCGTGGCGGCACCGAAATCAGGTTCCAGTACCAGCAGGCCACTGGCCATCGCGAGTATTAACATCGGCTTGATAAAACCCATGGTATTGGTTTGTACTTCGTCGCTGCGACGAATCAGGTAACCGCTCAGGTAGATAATCAGGAACAGCTTGGCGATCTCTGAAACCTGGAAAGTGAACAAACCAAAATTTAACCAGCGCGTGCTGCCGTTCACGGTATGACCCACACCGGGAATCAATACTAAAGCGAGCAGGAAGATCGAACCCAGCATTAACAACATGCCATTTTTTTTCCAGAACAGGAGCGGGATTTTGCAGGCAAACCACATCAGCGCGAGACTCAGTAAAATGCGCAGGAACTGACGCTTGGCATAGTAAAACGGATCATGATTTTGCTGATCGGCAATACCGATGGACGCCGAGGCCACCATCACCAGGCCGATACAAATCAGCGTCAAGTAAAGCAACAGGATGACACGGTCATATTCCGGCGCCAGCTCAAGGGTCGGCCTGGCGATCTGGTTACCCGTTCTGATTGCCTGACTAGTCACCTGCCAACTCCTTTACACGCCTGGCGAAATCATCACCACGCGCTTCGAATTTCGGGTACATGTCAAAGCTCGCGCAGGCCGGCGCCAGTAACACGCAGTCGCCGTTGCAGGCCTCCTCGTGAGCACGCCGTACTGCTTGTCGCATATCACTGACTATCTCGATCCGGGTTGCACCCTGCCAGGCTTGTTGCAATCGCGACGCGTCTTCTCCCAGTAATAACGCCAATTTCACCTTTTGCTTTATCGTGGCGAACATAATCGACATATCGGCTCCCTTTGATTGCCCTCCGGCAATCAGGATAACCGGTCGCTCACGGCCTTCGATCGAAGCCTGTGCGGCGCCAACATTGGTAGCCTTTGAATCATTGATCCACTCGACACCATCAATTTCTGCAATCCACTGGCTGCGATGTGGAATACCGGCAAACTGCTTTATTGCAGATACGATTGCCGTTCTCGATATACCGATGCTATGCGCTATCGCCATCGCCGCCAGGCAATTAGCCCAGTTATGTCGTCCACTCACCTTGATTTCGTCAACGCTTAACCAGGGTTCGCCTCGATGAGCGAGCCAGGTGCCGTTATCTTCCATCAGCCTGAAATCGGCATCCGCGTCGGGCTTCAGGCTAAAACTGATATCGCGGGTGTCGTGACGCGTCACTTCGTCATCAAAATTGCTGACACACAGGCTGGCATTGTCATAAATCCGCAACTTGGCCTGGATATACTCGGCGTAACCCGGATAACGATCGAGATGGTCTTCACATAGATTCAACAGCGCCGCAACCCGGGGTTGCAGCGAAGTGGTGGTTTCGAGTTGATAGCTCGACAGTTCCAGCACATAAAAATCGGGGTTCCTTTCAAGCAGGTCGAGCGCGGCAGTACCGAGGTTGCCACCAACCGCTGCCGATTTACCATCGAGATTGATCATTTCACCAACCAGCGTGGTAACCGTGCTTTTACCGTTCGAACCGGTGATCGCGATTACCGGCTTGTCCGCGATGCGTGCAAACAACTCGATATCGCCAACCACGCTCTTGCCCAGATCAGCGGCCTGTTCGATTGCCGCGTCCCGGATCGAAAGTCCCGGACTGACGACCAGCACATCGGCCCAGGCGATCAATTCCGCATCGAGCTGCCGGGTTCGAAAATCAACACTATCGAATTGTGAATTCAGTTTACCCAGAAATGGCGGTACATCGCGCGTGTCCTGAATCCTGCAGCGATATCCATGTTTCAGTAAATAGCAGGCAACCGAATAACCGGTCACTCCGAGACCGACTACCAGGTAATTGACGTCTTGCAGCGCTGTTGATTGTTGATTCACGTTTAACATTACCGAATCTTTAAGCTCGCCAGACCGACTAACACCAGCACCACGGTAATAATCCAGAAGCGCACGATAATGCGTGGTTCCGGCCAACCTTTGAGTTCGTAATGATGATGCAATGGCGCCATACGAAATATACGACGCCCGGTTAGTTTGAACGAAGCTACCTGCATGATTACCGAAACCGTTTCTACTACAAAGATGCCGCCCATGATGAAAAGCACCAGTTCCTGGCGCACGATCACTGCGAGAGTGCCCAGCGCTGCGCCGAGTGCGAGCGCACCGACATCGCCCATAAAAACCTGCGCCGGATAGGTGTTAAACCACAGGAAACCCAGGCCCGCGCCAACCAGCGCGCCACAAAAAACGACCATTTCACCAACTCCAGGTACATAGGGAATGCCGAGATAGTTGGAAAAATTGTAATTTCCGGTCAGGTATGCGAATACACCCAGTGCGCCACCGACCAGTACGGTGGGCAATATCGCCAGCCCGTCGAGCCCGTCGGTCAGGTTAACCGCGTTGCTGCTACCGACGATAACAAAATAAGTCAGCACCACATACAGCCACCCCAGGTCGATCAGGATATTCTTGATAAAAGGAACAATCAGTTGGGTTTCGATAGGAAACTGTGCGGTATTAAATAGCGCCAGGGCCGCGCTTAATCCGATCGCCGATTGCCAGAAGTACTTGGCCTTGGCCGAGAGTCCCTTGGAGTTGCCAAAAACGATCTTCTTATAGTCGTCGATCCAGCCGATCACACCGAAACCTATGGTGACGAACAATATGATCCAGACGAAACGAGACGATAAATCACTCCACAACAGGGTACTGGTAACTATTGCAACCAGGATGAGTGCGCCTCCCATGGTCGGCGTGCCTGCTTTGGAAAAATGGCTTTCAGGACCGTCGTCGCGGACACTCTGGCCGATATTGTAGCTGCTCAGATATCTAATCATGACCGGCCCGACTATCAACGAAATAACTAGCGCAGTAAGCACTCCGAGGATGGTTCGCAGGGTCAGGTACTGGAATACGTTGAAACCACCGTGGAATTGCGTGAGATACTCCGACAGGCTAAACAGCATTGACATCTCCTCCATTGGCGGACTGCAGCAGCATGGCTATCAGTCGCTCCATGCCGGCCGCACGCGAGCCCTTGACCAGCAGATTTACACCCTGATGTATTTGCGCCAGGATGCTTTTCGCCATCTCTTCAATGTCTTCATAGCAATAACCTGCGGTGCCAAATTCTGCACTCGCGATACAGCTCATTTCACCAATACCAAAAAATTTTTCAACGCCATGCGCGGCTGCGGCCCGTGCGGCCTGGCGATGCAGTGCCTCTGCCTCTGCGCCCAGCTCACCCATATCGCCCAGCGCCAGCCAGGGTGAACCCGGTAACGAGCACAGCACCTCGATGCCGGCCTCCAGTGAATCCGGGTTGGCATTGTAGCTATCGTCTATCAAACGGCTGTTAGCGGGGCCAGAGAGAATTTGCAGGCGCCCTTTTACTGCGGAGAATCCAGCCAGGTTATCCACCGCCACGCTGAAATCGATCCCGGCCAGTATCGCCAGGGATACTGCGGCTAACGCATTACGTACATTGTGCTCACCGATAACACCGAGCTCACAGCCACGACTTTGACCCTGATAATTAAATTCAATCTGCAAGCTTTCACCCGTGGCCGACCAGGTGGCTGTTACATCGGCTGCATTATTCAGACCACAACTGAGTTGCGTCTCTGCGGCACAGAGACCATGCCAGTATTGGCTGGCAACTTCATCGGCATTAAACAATGCCCGTTGCTCGACTGCGCAGTAAGCGTAAAGCTCGCCCTTGGCCTCCATAACGCCACGTACATCGCCAAACCCGGCCAGGTGTGCGGCGGCAACATTGTTCACGTAGACGATATCGGGTGCGGCGATTTCGGCGAGCCGGGCGATTTCACCACGATGATTCGCACCCATTTCGATAATGGCGAAATCGTGATCCTGCTCCAGCTCGAACAGTGTCAATGGTACCCCGATATCGTTGTTGAAATTTCCATGCGTGGCGAGACTTGTGGCCTGTCTGACCAGTATCCGGAAAAGCATTTCCTTGACCGTGGTTTTACCGTTACTACCGGTAAGCGCTATCACGCAGGGGTCACAGTGTCGACGCCAGTAATTCGCCAACTGACCCATCGCCTGCTTGCAGTCCGCTACCTCGATCTGTTCAATTTCACTTGGCTGCCGCTGCTCGACCAGGGCTACGGTTGCGCCATTCTGGTAGGCCACATCGACGAAGTTATGGCCATCGAAATTAAGCCCCCTGATAGCAACAAACAATTTCCCCTCACAGGATTTTCGGCTATCTATGGTAACCCCGCAAAAGCTGGCGTCAGACAGGCTGCCTGCGTTATTACCGAGGATTTCGGCCAGCATCTTTAGCGACAGGTTAATCATGGTTCACCTGCAGAATTCGGCGCACCACATGCCGATCACTAAAGGGGCGACGCTCATTACCGATAATTTGTTCCTGTTCGTGCCCTTTTCCAGCGATCACTACCAGGTCTTCGGCCGCTGCCTGTGACAGGGCGTACTCAATAGCCGCCTGACGGTTATGCACCACACAGGCCTGATCTGGATGCTGCATTCCGGCAAGAATTTCACCGACAATTTTCTCTGGGGATTCGTTACGTGGATTGTCGTCGGTAACGATTGCCCGGTCCGCAAGTTCTTCAACCGCGCGACCCATACCGCTACGCTTACCCTGATCCCGATCACCGCCGCAGCCGAACACGCACCACAGCAGCCCCTCGGTATGTTGACGACTCGCACTAAGGCAGGCCCGTAAAGCCTGCTCGGTGTGGGCAAAGTCGATGACCGCTGCCGCGCTACCACGCTCGCCAGTAAATTTTTCCATGCGCCCTGGAATCGGCTTTAAATCCTTTACCGCGAGCTCGATCTGGTTGTAATCAAGCCCCAGGGCCAACAGGGTGGCGATACAGGCGAGCGTATTTTCGGCATTAAAGTTACCGAGTAAAGCGGTTACCGCGGTAATCTCCCCGAGCGGGGTAGAGGCGCGGATGTTCTGCCCGTTGGTGGTCACTTCACTGGCCAGCAGCTTCACCTCGGCAATCGGACCACCATCGGAATCGACCGAGTAACGCATCAATGATTCCGGCTCGACATCCTCGCTTATCTGGCGACCAAAACTATCATCGACATTAACCACCCTGCCGGATAGTTTGAAATCATGGAACAGGCGTGCCTTGGCCGCGGCATAACTCTGTTGATCACCATGATAATCAAGATGATCCCGTCCCAGGTTGGTCAACACCGCGATATCAAAGTCACAGCCGTTGACGCGATACTGTTCCAGCGCATGCGACGACACTTCCATCACCACGTATTCACAGCGTTGTTGCTGGAACTGGTGCAAACGTGATTGCAGGCTTACCGAATCCGGAGTCGTCAGAGTATCCGGGGTCAGGTCGTTACCAATACCATATCCCAGGGTGCCGATACTGGCGCAGGATTTACCGATACGGGTCAAAGCCTGGGTTACGAGATGCGTGACGCTTGACTTTCCATCGGTACCGGTAACTCCGATAATGGTCATCGCCTGTCCGGGATCGCCGAAGAAACGGCTCACGATATGACCGTTGGCGCGATCTAAATGATCGACTCCGATCCAGTGAGTATCGACCTGCTTACGCAACAATGGAATCCGCTGCAGGCTATACTCGTCGGTCGCGTCATAGATTACCGCGATAGCTCCCGCCTTCACCGCATCGATAGCATAATCAATACCATTGGTTTTTATACCGGGCAGCGCGACGAACGCCGAATCCGCGGTAACATTTGCGCTGTTACTGGCGATATCGAAAATCTGGATTGACGGCACCGGATCATGTAGCGCAAAACCCGACAGTAGCTCCGACAGTAATATTCCGGGCATTTTGATTTCTGCCATCATGCCCCCTGATCCTTGTTGCTGGCCAGGGCTGGTAAATCATCAGGCGCAATATCGAGAATACGCAATGCGTTTGAGACGACTTCCTGAAACACCGGGGCTGCGACTACGCCACCATAGTAACCATTTTGCGTGGGCTCATCGATCACCACAGCCATCACCAGGCGCGGGTTGCTGGCAGGTGCGATACCGGCAAAAACTGAAACATAATCATCTTTCTGATAACCACCGGCGATACTTTTTTTAGCGGTTCCAGTCTTCCCGGCGACCTGGTAGCCATCGATCGCCGCCAGTTGGGCAGTGCCTTTCGGTCCGACTACTTCCGCCATCATGTTAATCATTTGCCGTGCGGTGGCAGCCTTCATGACATGGCGTGAAATTTGATTTCTCGGAGCTAACGCCGGTTCTTTACGCAACAGGCTCAGATCTACCATGCGGCCCTGGTTGGCAATCACGGCATAGGCACGCGCGAGTTGCGCGATCGACAATGACATGCCGTAGCCGAATCCTGCGGTCGCATGATCGAGGGGCTGCCATTGGCTATAGTGACGAAAATATCCCGCCGATTCACCTGGAAAAGACACGCCTGACGCTTCACCAAATCCGTAGTCCTTGAAGCTTTCCCACAATTCCTGTTTTTCCAGTGACATGGCGATACGCGAGGCGCCCACGTTACTGGATTTGCGCAGGACCCCGGCCAGATCGAGGATACCGTAATTACGAAAATCCTTGATCGCATGACCGCTTACCATCATGTACCCCGGGGAAGTATCGATTTTGCTACCGCGATGGTAACGACCCCGGTCCATAGCGGCCGCCAGGGTAAAAGGCTTGATCGTCGATCCCGGTTCAAAAACGTCGGTAAGTGCCCGATTACGTTGTTGATCGGCGGACATCGATGCACGCCGATTCGGGTTGTAAGATGGCTGGTTTACGATCGCGAGAATTTCACCATTGCGGGCGTCGAGCAGCACCGCCGAGCCCGCCCTGGCCGCATGAAACTTCATCGCCCTGGCGAGGCTTCGATAAGCAATATACTGCAGGCGCATATCGATACTGGTATAAATATCATTACCCGACACGGCGGGTTTCACCTGGGCCAGTTCTTCGACGACTTCACCTCGACGATTACGAATCACACGCCGTTCGCCAGGCTGCGCGCGTAACCAGTCCTGGTACACCAGTTCCAGACCCTCCTGCCCCTGGTCATCGATATCGGTGAATCCAACCAGGTGCGAGACCACTTCGCCAGCTGGATAGTAGCGATTGTACTCGCGCTGCAAATAAACCCCTTCGATTCCAGCAGCAGCCGAACGCGCCAGTTCGGGTTCCAGCTGGCGCTTTAAATACACAAACTCACGGCTGGCACGCTGTTTCAGCATCGCCACCGTATCACGATAGTTGAGGTCCAGTTTTTTGGTTACCTGTCTCAGCGCGTCGAGATTTCCCAGAATTTCAGCCGGGTTGACCCAGACAGAATCTACCGGCGTACTAATTGCCAACGGAGTGCCAAAACGATCCAGGATAGCGCCGCGATAAGCCGGGGTTTCAATGGTGCGTATTTGCCGCTGCACTCCCTGATCGGCGAGAAAGCTATGCTCGACAACCTGCAGATAAAGCGCGCGCGCGACCAGGCCTCCAAGTAGTAATACCAGTACCAGCAATACAAAGTAATGCCGTGTGCGGAAGAACACTGTCGGCGCGTCCTGGCTCGGCATCGTGTCTTTGCGTTTCACTGTAAACGCACCAGCTCAACATTTTCGGGTAAACGCATGTTCAAGTCCTTGCGGGCTCTCGATTCGACATTGCTATGCGCGGCCAGGGTCGTGTTTTGCAGCTGCAAACGCCCCCACTGGATAACTTGCTGGTCCTGTTGCTTCTGCACGCTACGTAAATCGGCAAACAGTACACGGCTCTGATGCTTGACATAAATCACGGTCAGTGCGCTGCCGAGAACCATTGTTAGCAGCAGCGCGAACCCGGTTCTATTGTTCATCAGGCCGCTCGCTCGGCAACACGCAGTACTGCGCTGCGGGAACGCGGGTTTAGCGCCAGTTCGCCTGCCCCTGCCTTGATCGCCTTCATCGTCAATTTGAGCCGGATTCCCGATTCAATTTCACTATCGCGTAGCGGCAGACCGCGAGGAATTTTTCGACGGGTACTATGCTTTTTGAAAAAACGCTTTACCAGGCGGTCTTCGAGCGAGTGAAAACTGATCACCAGCAAACGACCACCGATTTTGAGAATGTCGAACACCGTTTCCAGCAACTGTTCGATCTGACCTAGTTCCTGGTTGATGTGAATTCTAATCGCCTGAAAGCTGCGGGTTGCCGGATGACGATGGTTTTTTGGGCGCGGCAATACCTCGCTAATCAATCCGGCCAGGGAAGCGGTATCATCGATGGCCCGCGATTGACGCACTTCGACGATCTTTTTAGCGATACGGCGCGACTGGCGTTCCTCTCCGTATTGCCAGAGTACCCGGGCAATTTCTGCCTCATCCGCCTGCGCCAGCCAATCTGCTGCCGATTCTCCCTGAGCGGGATTCATGCGCATATCCAGCGGGCCATTCTGCTGAAAACTGAAACCCCGGCTGGCATCGTCCAGTTGCGGCGAGGAAACCCCGAGATCGAGCAGGATACCATCGATCTGCTCCAGCAGTTCGAGCTCGGCCACCTGGGTCAGCATGTTGGCATAATCGTCATGGATGATGGTGACGCGATCATCGGCATCGAAAGTCCTGTGGGCATCGGCAATAGCCTCCGGATCCCGGTCCATGACAATCAGTCGCCCCTGCTCGCCCAGCCCTGCCAGAATAGAACGGGCGTGACCGCCGCGGCCATAGGTTCCATCGACATAGCGCCCATCCGGTTTGATCTCGAGAGCAGCGATGGCTTCATCGTGGAGTACGGGCGCATGCTGTTGCGTCATAGCGTTAACTCGGCTAACGCGGTTGGCATTTCATCACTGCCGCTATCACCCAGCCACGATTGCATGCGTTCGGCCCACAGTAATTCGTCCCACAGTTCGAACTTCTTGCCTTGTCCGATGAGGACCACTTTCTTGCCGAGCTTGGCATATTCGCGCAGCGGATTAGACAGCAACATACGACCATTGGTATCAACTTCGACCTCGGTCGCATGACCGATCAAGAGGCGCTGGATGCGCCGGGTAGTGGGATTGAAACTGGGCAATGCCTCGATTTTTTCCTCAATCTGTTCCCACTCGGGAAGCGGGTAGATCAGCAGGCAGGGTTGATCGGTGTCGATGGTTATGATTAGCTGACTCTGGCAAATTTCGAGCAGGCGATCACGATAACGCGCGGGTAGAACAATTCTCCCCTTCGCATCCAAAGATAGATTGGAAACCCCTCGAAATTTTTGCACGTTTAACCCGATTTTTGCCACTTTGTGACACTATTACCCACTTACTGACACAATATGGCTTATTTTCGCCGCAAGTCAAGTAAAAATGGGGCGTAATTGCGGGTCTTTTCTCAATAACGTCAATAACTTAGCCAGTTTTCTTACAGTCCATTAGCCAATACGTCAAACAAATCGGTTACTTAGAATCAACAGTTAAAGTAATACATTAAGTTGGTGGGGGTTTTGTGCGGTTTTGCACAATTTTCGGGGGCAAAAACGGGGACGCAATCGATTGCGTCCCCTTGCATGGTTGGAAGTCAGCCTGTAAGCCGGGTTCTGTCTAGGATAATCATTCATCTGGACTGAAAGTCACCTTCCAGTCTCAAGCGACCAACCCGAAAACGGCGCGGGCAGCGCCATGGTTTTCCTATTTGGTCTTGCTCCGAGTGGGGTTTACCTTGCCACTCCTGTTACCAGGAGCGCGGTGCGCTCTTACCGCACCATTTCACCCTTACCAGCCGAAACTGGCGGTTTTCTTTCTGTTGCACTGGCCGTGGGCTCACGCCCCCCAGATGTTATCTGGCACTCTGCCCTGCGGAGCCCGGACTTTCCTCCAGCTCCCAGTCTATAAAAGACCCGAACCAGCGATTATCCAGCTGACTAGCCTGCGATATTAACATGCTAAAATGGCGGCGCTACCCGAATAGCACTTAACTTAACAAATACTTCCTCAATTCCCGCAAAAAAGCACTACTGCCATGAACAAAAAACTGATTGCAGGATCACTGTCGTACGAAGGCTATCTCGGGAGTAAGTCCGCAAAAGTGTAGCGAGGCAGGACGCCGAGCTCCAAGCGGTCACACGGACGTGCCAAACGGCGCATTTTGCCGTTTGGGAGCGCCTTTTGCGGACTTACTCCCGAGGTAGCCACCAACCACTGTAAGGGGAAACCGGTGAATGCTGTAAAAGTCGGGCCGATATGAGACTAAACAGAGCCATGCTGTTAATTTTTATGCCTTACTTCCTGGCAGGGGTGCTTTATTCCGGACAGTCCGTAAACGTTTGTCAGGCAATCTATTTGTCCCACTTGTCCCGGTGTAAGCTCAACTGTTTCAGCAGGGTAAACTTTTCCTCCTTGAGCAGGAATGGTCGAATAACATTTAATAGCTCCTGCCGTTCGCTGGACTGACACCAGTGATTCCAGGCGGCTTCGTCGGTCCAGCGTGTTATTACCACGTATCGATTGGGACGATGAATTTCGACTGACGACTCTCCCGATACATATCCGCGCGCATTCGCCATTACACCCAGCAAGTCTGCAATCGCAGTTTCGTAGAATTCTTCGAGACCTTCCACGATCTCACGTTCGATGATTACCCTGATCATTAATATTTACCTGACTTATGACCGCTTTACGGCCGCTAACATGTATAAAAACAGACCAGCAGCATATACAATCATGCCTGGAACACAATAATTTCTCGGAGGAGCCCAGATGACCTGGCAAAATAAGATTCTTCGCGTCAACCTCAGCAACGGTAGCTGCGAAATTGAACCACTGAATATGGAATGGGCCGATGCCTACCTGGGTTCACGCGGTCTCGGCAGCAAGTACCTTTACGAAGAGATGGACCCGGCCGCGGATGCGTTATCTGCAGAAAACAGGATAATCTTCGCCACCGGCCCTCTTACCGGCACCATGGCATCAACCGGAGGGCGCTACACCGTAATCACCAAGGGACCCCTGACCGGTGGCATCGCCTGCTCAAACTCCGGCGGCAAGTTCGGCGGTGAATTGAAAATGGCCGGCTACGACATGCTGATTATCGAGGGCGAATCTGAGCGTCCGGTTTACCTGCACATCGAAGACGAAAAGGTCGAAATCTGCGACGCAAGTGAAATCTGGGGCAAAACCGTCTGGGAAACCGAAGATATTCTGGCGCAGAAATACGCTGATCCATTGATGCGCTTTGCCGGCATCGGCCAGGCCGGCGAAACCCTGTGCCGCTATGCCTGCGTGGTCAATGACAAACATCGTGCTGCGGGCCGCTCCGGGGTCGGCGCAGTCATGGGTGCCAAGAAAATCAAGACCATCGCCGTGCGCGGCACGACAGGTGTGCGCAACAAAGATCCGAAAGCGTTTTACGACAAGGTCAACGAAGTCAATTCACGCCTGGATGACCGTGACGGCATGTCGCGGGATGGCACACTGGCAATGATTGATGTCACCAATCGCTTCGGCAGCCTGCCGACACGTAACAACCGCAGCGTGAGCTTCGAAGGTGCTGAAAAGTTGAATCCGGAAGCGATGCACACCCCGAATGCGAACGGCCATACTAATATTGTTACCAACGGCGCCTGCTTCGGCTGCACCATTGGCTGCGGGCGCATCTGCAAAATCGACCCGACTCATTTCTCGGTTAAAGACCGCCCTGAGTACCACGGTGCCTCGGGGGGACTCGAGTACGAATCCGCTTATGCACTCGGTTCCGCGTGCGGTGTCGATGACATCGACGCGGCAACCTTCGCCGGCTTTATCTGTAACGAGTACGGCATGGACCCAATTTCCATGGGTGGTACGATCGCCGCGGCGATGGAGCTGTTCGATATCGGCGCTATCGACGAGACAACCACGGGTGGCATCAAGCTGGAGTTTGGTTCGGCGGAAGCACTTTGCCAGATTGCTGAGCTTACCGGCAAGGGCGAAGGTTTCGGTGCTGATGTTGCGATGGGATCAAAACGCCTGTGCGAGAAATACGGACATCCGGATCTGTCGATGACGGTCAAGGGGCAGGAATTCGCAGCCTACGACGGACGCTCGATGCAGGGTATGGGCCTGGCCTACGCTACCAGCAACCGGGGTGCCTGCCATTTGCGCGCCGATCCATATGAACATGATTTTGAAACTACCGAAATCGCAGGTAAAGCCGAGATCGTTCGCGATAGCCAGCACGTCGTCGCGTTTCTTGACTCGAGCGGCCTGTGTCTATTCCCCGGAGGTT
>Ga0265303_10000574_pt1 | contig 20993 bp, 15 predicted proteins | sample Helome_2_FD_192494 | JGI IMG/M metagenome (GOLD analysis project Ga0265303, IMG submission 192494) | Marine sediment microbial communities from subtidal zone of North Sea - Hel_20160317 (Illumina Assembly) | ecosystem: Environmental > Aquatic > Marine > Subtidal zone > Sediment ... | reverse complement strand
TTATGAGCGGCGCGGTCGTATCCGTAATCGTCACGGTTTGCATCGCTATCGCCGTGGCCATGTTCGCGTCCGTGGCGGTCCAGGCCACTGTCGTCTCTCCAACAGGAAATCCGCCCGCAGGCGCATCATTGCTGATCGTCACGGGGGCCACACCGCCGTTGGCCGTCGCATTGCCCAGCGAAACCGTCGTCGTCGGCCCCGTCGCCTCCATTGTCACGGCCGCGGGCGGCGTCACGGTAAACGAGGGATCATTGATGGTGACCAGTTGAGTATCTGACGCGGAGTTGCCGCTGGCATCGGTCGCAGTCCACACAACTGTCGTCGTGCCGACAGGGAAGCCGTTGGCCGGCGCATCGTTGCTGATCACGGGTGCGGGGTCGACGAGATCGCTAAATGCTGGTGTACCGAGGGTTACCATCGTGTTGCCACCGCCGGCATCCTGATCCGCCGCCACATCAACTGGAGCCGTTATCGACGGCGCGGTTGTATCCGTGATGGTCACGACCTGTGTGCCGGTAGCCGTCGCTGTATTGGCATCGACAGCCGTCCAGGTGACGGTAGTGGCGCCCACAGGGAAGCCGACGGCAGGCGCATCATTCGTAATCGTGATCGGCATTGTCCCACCGGATGCAATTGCGGCGCCAAGAGCAACGTTCGTCGTCGGACCGGTCGCCTCCATTGTGATCGCACCAGGCGGCGTCAAGGTCAACTGGCCAGGGTCGGGCGCCGCCATGACAGTGATCATTTGCATGCCGGTGGCAACGTTGCCGCTCGCGTCCGTTGCCGTCCAGGTCACGCCGGTCGTGCCGACTGGAAAGCCGTTTGGTGGACTGTCATTAGTCACAGCCGGGAATGGATCAACGAGGTCTTCGGCTGTTGCCAGGCTTATGCCGACCATCGTGAACTCACCGGTCGCCGTCGTCTGAATGTCAGGAGGTAGCGTGATGGCTGGTGCAGTCGTATCGCTTACCGTGACCGATTGCGTGCCGGTGTCTTGTGCACCCGTTCCATCGGTTACCGTCCAGTTGACCATTGCCGTGCCCATCGGAAAGCCAGCCGCAGGCGCGTCATTATTAAACAGGTAAGCACCGTCGCCGCCCGTTGCGCTTGCCAGACCGAGGTCGACCACCGTCATCGCCGCGGTTGCCTCTGCCTGCATATTTGGCGGCGGCGTAATCGTCAACGCATCCGAAGGCGGACCGCCTCCATTCGGAGATTCGGTTACTGCTTCTTCCTTCTGCACGCATCCGGAGAGAATCGTCGTTCCCAAAAGGACGAGGCAAATTACTCGCCATGCATTCATCGCGGTCGTTCTCCCGGGGGCTGCCATCTATGACCATGCCCCTCTCGTTTTACGGTGGCGCCGTATTTCGGTATTTCCGAAAAGCGGTATGCGTAATCGCTACTTCGGTTGCAACATTAATGCCAGATCAAAATGTGAACTGTGACCCAAATCACATGTCGACTGAGTCACATCACTTGGTGTGAAGTCGCTACATAATCCGCAGCATTATCTACGCTGAAAATTCACTGTCGAGTGTCGAAAAAAGGCGACAGCGAGTGTCTAAAAAAAGCGACAGTTAGCTGAGGATAGCGGCGACGGCTTCGTTGCCGACGCGTTTGGCGTTGTCATTGACGTTGAGGCGATTCGTGTTGGCCACACACAGATTGGCACCGGTGCTAATGCGCTCGCTGACATGGTCGGCGAGACGACATAACGCCGTCTGAAAGTCGAATTTTGCGCTGTTGGCCTGGCCCTGGGCACACAGCAGCTGCGTCACGGATTTCATTGGCCAAAAAGTTTTCGGCATCGTCTTAAAAAGACGATGCATCCGCCAGCACTGAGAAAAACCCTCCTACGCATTCACCATAAGTAGTCGTACTGGGTCGTGAAGGGTTGTAGAGGGCAGAGTTTTGCAGCCCGACACTTGACGCAGTGCTGGGGATTACCAGGGCGCTACTTGCGAGCGCAAATTGACCGTACCGGGATCGCCGTAAGCGGGCTTACATCTGCGATTGCATGTAATTCTCAAGCCCCATCTTTTCGATCAGCTGCAGCTGCGTCTCGAGAAAATCAACGTGCTCTTCTTCGGACTTGAGGATGTTGTCGAACAGCTCCCGACTTACGTAGTCTTTGTGGTTCTCGCAGTAAGCAATACCGGCGCGTAGGTCAGGGATTGCGTCAAGCTCGAGATCGAGATCGCTTTGCAACATCTCCGGAACGTTTTCGCCGATACGGAGTTTGCCGAGGCTTTGCATGTTCGGCAGCCCCTCGAGGAAAAGGATGCGCTCGATCAGTGCGTCGGCGTGTTTCATTTCGTCGACGGATTCACCAAACTCGTAGTCGCCCAGCTTGTGCAGCCCCCAGTCCTTGAGCATGCGTGAGTGCAGGAAGTACTGATTGATTGCCGTTAGTTCGTTCTTGAGGACGCGGTTGAGATGTTCGATGACGGTGGCGTCGCCTTTCATTGGGGGCTCCAAATAATATTCTTGTTAGTAACCGGACCGTTCATGATAGCCACGTTACGGCGGGACTCAAGCACATTATATGTAATGACAAGAAAACCCGCGTGTCGGGCTTCTATTATCAGGAGGGGATGTTAGGCGACCGACGGTACGTAGACTTTGGGCCCTGAAGGCTGGCTCGTCCTGCGGCTGTCTCTGAGAATCTGCGTCGCGGTGTCCTTGCAGGAACCGCAGTTGGTTGCGACGCCAAGCTCGGCCTGCAGCTGCCGCAGATTTCGGACACCCGACTTCGCCGCCTTGCGGATTTGCTTGTCAGTAATGGCGTTGCAGATGCATATGTACATAATTTCAACAACTTACGAGCCTGACCAACATTTAGCCGCAAATGAGAATGATTGTCAATAGCATTAAGTATAATCCACGACATAGATCACAGTAATGCGGGCGCTTCGTCGATCTGCGGTAGTATTCCTCGCGGCTTGAACCGCTGGAACCCGGAGGGTGCGAATGAAAGAACTGTTCAGTGTTGAAGGCAAGGTTGCCCTGGTAACCGGCGGCTCGCGCGGTATCGGCGAGATGATCGCCGAAGGCTACGTAACTCACGGCGTAAGAACCTACATATCGGCCAGGAAGGCCGAGGCCTGCAACGCGACAGCAGAGAGACTCTCCGAAATCGGTGAGTGCATCTCGATTCCGGCCGATCTGTCGACGTCAGAGGGCATCCAGTCTCTCGTCGAGACGATCAAGTCCCGCGAATCGAAGCTCGACATTCTCGTAAATAACGCCGGGGCCGTCTGGGGCGCGCCGATAGAGGAGTTTCCCGAGAGTGCCTGGGACAAGGTCATGACGATCAACGTCAAGTCGCCGTTTTTTCTGAGCCAGGCTTTGCTGCCTCTCCTGGACAATGCGGCGAGTCCGGAGAATCCGGCCCGGATCATCATGGTTGGCTCTATCGACGGTCTGAACGTCAGTCAACTTCCGACGTTTTCCTACGGTCCCAGCAAAGCCGCGATCCATCATCTCGCTCGCACACTGGCGGCACATCTGGCGGATCAAAGCATCACGGTGAATGCCATCGCACCCGGCCTTTTCCCAAGTAAGATGACGGCCGCGACAATCGACAGGGTTGGCGAGCAGGTTCGGCAAGCGACGCCCCTGAAACGACACGGGCAGCCTGAAGATATGGCAGGCGTCGCGATCTACCTGGCATCAAAAGCGGCGAGCTTCGTTACTGGTGTGGTCATTCCTGTCGATGGCGGTATCACCGGCGCGAAGCGCACCTTGTAAATGGCGGAACAACTTGACTGCGTTGTCGTCGGCGCGGGAGTTGCTGGCCTTGCTGTCGGCAGGTCTCTGGCCCGGGCAGGGCGAGAAGTTGTCGTGCTCGAGTCCGAAGCACACGCCGGCATGCATGCGAGCAGCCGCAACTCCGAGGTCATTCACGCCGGCCTCTACTATCCGGAGACATCCCTCAAGGCGCGCCTTTGCGTACACGGAAAGGAGATGTTGTACGACTATTGCGAAGCGCATCGCGTCAACTATCGTCGTCTGGGCAAGCTCGTCGTAGCGGCGGAACCCGGAGACATCGACAGGCTGCATGTCATCAAAGATCAGGCCACGAGAAACGGGGTGGGGGACCTGGCCCTGCTAAGCGCCGATGAGGTCAGCGACCTGGAGCCCAACGTTTCGTGCGAAGCAGCGTTGCTGTCACCCTCGACCGGCATCATCGACTCGCACGAGTTCATGACCGCTATGCAGGCCGACATCGAAGGCGGCGGCGGTACCGTTGTGTTCAACAGCGTAGTGGAAAACGTGGCGGCGGCTGACGACGGCCTCCGATTCGACAGCGATGGCGGGGCATTCGTCTGCAGGACTCTGATAAATGCAGCAGGAGCCTGGGCGCAGGATCTTGTGGGGGCGGTTATGGGTACCATTCCGCAACGATACCTCGCGAAAGGGCATTACTTCGCCTGCCAGGGCAAGTCGCCTTTCAGACACCTTATATATCCGCTGCCATCAGATGGTGGCCTCGGCGTTCACGCAACCAACGATCTGTCGGGTGCCGCGCGCTTCGGGCCAGACGTCAAGTGGGTAGACGCGATCGACTACGACTTCGACGAAAGCTGCAAAGTGGAATTCGCCACGGCGATCAGGACTTACTTTCCGGGGCTCGATGAAGAGAAGCTCGTGCCGGCCTACACGGGTATCCGCGCGAAACTGGCCGGGCCCGGGGCCGCATTCACAGACTTCATGATTCAGGGCGAAGCCGCGCACGGTTTGCCCGGCCTCGTCAACCTGTTCGGCATCGAGTCACCCGGGCTGACCGCAAGTCTTGCGATCGGCGAGTACGTCAGGACGATGCTCGACTGATGCCTCGGCCGATCCAGGCCTAGAGCCTGAACGTCAAACCCAGGTACGCCGTTCTCGGCAGCCCTGGCCTGATACCGGCAGGCCGCCTCGCCGCGACGTAAGACTCGTCCAGCAGATTATCGACCTTGACGTAGGTCGAAAGCTTCGGCGTGAACTGCCAGGCCGCGAGCACATCCCATACAACGCGTGATTCGATCGATTCGGCCGGATCAAACGAGCCTTGTCCCGCCTGGGTACGCAGCCGGCCGATGTAGCTCGCCGCGAGACTGACGCGCCATTCATCCGCCTCGAGCCCCGTCGTCGCCCGCAGCTGGTGCTCCGGGATGTAAGGCAGCTCATCGCCGACCTCGATGTCTCCCCACGGATCGAAGCCGCTCTCGAACGCACTGTCGAACTCGGCCTCGGTCGTCCACGTGTACATGAGGCCAAACGGCACCGCAAGATCGCCTACGCTCCAGTTGTAACTCGCGCTCAACTCGAGTCCTGCGACCGTCACTTCGCCGCCGTCGAACTGGTCGCCAATATCGCCGCCGCCGCCCGTCGATTCGGTCACCGTGCCGACCAGGTTGTCGTAGTCGTTGATGAAGTAGATCGCTTCGAAGCTCAGCGCATCGTTGTCATAACGCGTGCCGACTTCGATATTGATGCTCGACTCTTCGTTCGCCGAGCTGCCGGGCCCGGGCGGGTTGAAGCCCTTGTGGATGCCGCCCAACAGGCGCCACTGATCATTGAGTCGATACAGCGCCCCCATGCCCGGGATCCACATCGAGACGGAGTTCTCGCGCACGCGCGTCGGGCCGAGATCGCGAGACGGGTCCGCGGTGGAGTAATCCAGACGCCGCAGTGTTACATCTTCGAAGCGTAATCCCGGCGTCAGTATCCATCGTCCCGTACGAATTTCGGCATTGGCGAAGTATCCCTGCGCATCCGCATCAGAGACGCGGTTCGTGTTTGAGCCGGGGGCACCCGCCGTTGTCAGGACCAGCATGCCGTCCTCCATGCGATAACCGTCCTGATGCTGGAAGCGGTCCTCCTCGTCCTCATGAATTCTAAGGCCCGTCGTCAACGCGACCTCGGTGTCGCCGAAGCCGAGATCCCATTCGATTTGCGCCTGCAGACCCTGCGAGTAGTAGCTGCGATTGTTGGCGCGTTTGAAGATCGCATCGTCGGGGCTCGTGTCGCCCTTGAGGTAGCCGAGTTCGGTCGCATACGTCAACGGGTCGTCGAGCACGTTGCTCATGCTCGCGCCGTTCACCGACTGCAGCTTGTACCAGTTACGCTCGAAGTCGTTGCGGTAGGCGGTGACTTCGCCGCGCCAGCTTTTGCCCGCATCGATCACGTAGCTCAGCTGGTACTGCTCGTGCTCGCTCGTAAACACGTCGCCCTCGGATGCCGCATACCGCCGCATCGGATTGTCTGCGAAATCCTCGTCAGTCAGGCCCAGATATGTCTCGTCCGAAGTCTGATCGGTGTAGCCAAGTTTCAGTCGCAGGCTCTGGTAAACGGCTGCTGCAGGGTCGCTATCGAACTGCAGCTTCGCGACGTAGTCCTCGATCTCGTATCCGGTGTCGCCATCGAGCGGACCATCGATGTCCTTGAAGCCGTCGCTCTGGCTCTGCACGGTCTCGACCAGCCAGGAAAAGCGTTCGCCGCGGTTGCCGAGGTTCGCGTGCAAATCGATCGTACTGTGGTCGCCAACGCGCAAATCCGCGTTCGCGCCGAGTGCGTCGGGGATGGGTGTCGAGACCATATTCAGTGCGCCTCCCGTCGTGCGCGGTCCGACGACAACCGAGGCGGGCCCTTTGAGGACCTCGAGCGCATTCATGCGCCGCTGGGTCGGGAAGTAATACGCGGATGGGGCAGCGTAGGGCGCCGGAGCAATCAGGATGCCGTCTTCGAGCAGCGCTATGCGCGCGCTGCGATCTAGGCCGGAGCCGCGAATGCCGATGTTCGGTCGCAGCCCGAAGCCTTCCTCTTCCTGGAGGTAGACGCCCGGCACCGTGCGCAGCACGCGCAGGATGTCTGTATCGTTGAAGATCTCGAGCGCCTCATTGTCGACGACGTGGGCCGAGCCCGGCACATCCGCAACGTCGCTCGAGCGGCCAATGATCGTGACCGTATCGATCGGCGTGAGCGTTTCATCCTGTGGCGTTTCCTGGCCCTGTGCGGCCACCGAGACGGCAGAAATAGCTACGCAGATCGCTGCACAGACCGGCTTTAAGTGGTGCATTCTCGCGTCCTTGAACGTTTGTACCCCAATAGCTGCAGACGGTAATGCAAATGCGAATGATTCGCAACTGCGGTAACTACGTATTGCCCGGAGCCCGCCCAGCAAGCCGTTACAGCCTGTGGACGGCGAAACGACCACATTATGTTGTCCGGCATACCGCAGGCGAGAACAGGACCTGTTCATCACGTCTCAGGCACCTCTGTGATCCAAAGCCTCCACAGCATCGCCGCAACATGGCAACATGACAGCTTCGCAAGCGGGCAGGGACTGCAGCAGGAACTGAATGAACGATCAGAGCCGCAAATTACTAATCGTCGAGGATGACCCCGGGTTGTTGAGTCAGCTCAAATGGTGCTTCGAAGGTTATGACGTATTCACCGCCGAGGATCGCGAGTCGGCGATCGCCGAATTGCGTCGTCATGAACCCATGGTCGTGCTGCAGGACCTGGGTCTGCCGCCCAAACCCGAGGGCGTCGAAGAGGGCCTCGCAACACTCGGCGAAATTCTAAAACTCGCACCGCACACAAAAGTCATCGTCGTCACGGGTAACGGCGACCAGGAAAATGCGCTGACGTCGGTCGCACAGGGCGCTTACGACTTTTACGAAAAACCCGTCGACACCGACACGCTCAAGTTGCTTGTCGATCGCGCGTTCAACATTTCCGAGCTCGAAAACGAGAACCGTCGTCTGCAAAGCACGATCAGTGGCTCACCGCTCGACGGCATCGTTGCCGCGAGCGAAGCCATGCTGGCCGTGTGCCGCATGATCGAAAAAGTCGCGCCGACCAACGTGACGGCACTGTTGCTTGGCGAAAGCGGCACGGGTAAAGAACTGCTCGCACGCGCACTGCATCGTCTCAGCCCTCGCGCCGACAAGAACTTCATTGCCATCAATTGCGCGGCCATTCCCGAGAACCTGCTCGAGTCCGAGCTGTTCGGACACGAGAAAGGCGCGTTCACGGGCGCGCATAAACAAACGCTCGGCAAGATCGAAGTAGCGAACGGCGGTACGCTGTTTCTCGACGAGATCGGCGATATGCCGCTCGCACTGCAAGCCAAGATGCTGCGCTTCCTGCAGGAACGCGTCATCGAACGTGTCGGCGGCCGCGAAGAAATCTCCGTCGACGTGCGCGTTGTATGCGCGACGAATCAAAACCCTGAGGGGCTTATTAAGGAAGGCGCATTTCGCGAAGACCTTTATTATCGCGTCAGTGAAATCACGATCAACATCCCGCCGTACCGCGAGCGCGAAGAGGGCCGCCTGATACTCGCGCGCACTTTGTTGAACAAATATGCGAAAACCCAGGGCAGGGCGATCAACGGTTTTTCCGACGACGCCGTGCATGCCATCGAGAGCTACTCCTGGCCTGGCAACGTGCGTGAGCTCGAAAACAAGATCAAAGGTGCCGTCATCATGGCCGACGGCAAGATGGTAACCGCAGGCGATCTGGGCATCGCGCCCGGTGAAGGTGAAGAACAGACGCTGAATCTGCGCGAGGTCAGGAGTGGTGCCGAGTCGAAAGCGATACGCGTTGCACTCACCAAGTGTTACGGCAATATTTCCAAAGCGGCGGAACTGCTCGGCATCACACGGCCGACTTTATACGACCTGTTGAACAAGTATGGCCTGTCGGCAGAAGGCTATTCGAAGAAAGCCGCGCAGGGCGGAGAATAAACCCTAGCGCGTCTTGAACTGGTCCGGGTTCAGCTCGTGGCGCGCGAGCAGCTTGTAGAAATCTGTGCGATTGCGTTTCGCAAGACGCGCTGCCTGGCTGACGTTGCCCATCGTGATCTGCAATATCTGTGACAGGTAATTGCGCGTGAATTCGTCGCGCGCATCGCTGAACGACGCCAGCTTGCCCGCGTGCTCGCCCAGAGACTGTTGCACGAGTTCGCCCGAGATAACCGGCGAACGCGACAGCGCAACGTTCTGCCGCACGATGTTATACAGCTGACGGATATTCCCGGGCCATTCGGCCGTGACGAGCATCTCGACGGCCTCGGGTGCGTACACCTTGCGCTCCTGGCCGGCTTCGCTCGCGATGATCTGCAGGAAGTTTGCAACAAGCAGCGGAATGTCCTCGCGCCGCTCGTCGAGCGTTGGCAGCTTGATGTTGACGACGTTGAGACGATAGTAGAGATCCTCGCGGAATCGGCCCTCGCGCATCAGCTCCTGCAAGTCGCGGTGCGTCGCCGAAATCACGCGCACATCCACCTGCAGCGCTTCGGTGCTGCCGACCGGACGCACCTGATTTTCCTGCAGCACGCGCAACAACTTGACCTGCAGACGCATCGGCATGTCGCCAATTTCGTCGAGCAGCAATGTGCCGCCCTCGGCTGCCTGGAACAGTCCCTTGTGCGTGCGGGTCGCGCCCGTGAACGCGCCTTTCTCGTGGCCGAATAGCTCGGACTCGAGCAGATTTTCAGCCATCGCCGAGCAGTTGATCGCCGTAAACGGCTGGTTGTGTCGCGGGCTCGCGTTGTGAATGGCTTTGGCCAGCAGTTCCTTGCCCGTGCCGCTCTCGCCTGTGATCAGGACGCGAGCGTCGGTAGCAGCGACCATCTTCGCCTGCTGCAGGACCTCTTTCATGCCCTGGTTGCGCGTGATGATCTGGGACGCCCAGTCTTCCTCGACATCAGCCGAGCCAGACACCTTGAGCGCCTTCTCGACCGTGACCATGAGTTCGTCCTTGTCGATGGGTTTGGTCAGGAAGCCGAACGCGCCGCTCTGCGTCGCTACAACCGCATCCGGAATCGTGCCGTGCGCCGTGATGATCACGACGCGCAATCCCGGCGAACGGGTCTGCAGCTCTTTGAGAAGCCCGATGCCGTCCATCTTGTCCATGCGCAGGTCTGTGATGACGAGGTCAGGCGTAAAACGATTCAGCGTCGCCAGCGCCTTGTGCGCGCTCTCGACGGCTTCGACGTCGTAACCCTCGGCGCGAAGGCGAATACTCAGAAGACGCAGCAATCCCGGATCGTCGTCGACGAGCAGGATCTTGCCTTTGGTCTGGGGATTGGGGGCAGCCATAGTTGAAGGTTAGAGAGATTTAGTTAAGTCGGCAAGGCGGGCGCTTACGGATCTTGCTCCCGTATCGAGCGCTCGATCGAGGTGATTGCCTCGAGTTTCTCCTCGGCGTCGGCAAGGTCGCGCCGCAGGCGCCGATTCTCGGCCTCGACAGTCGCAAGCCTCTGATTGGTGGCGGCTTCCTGGGTCTGCGTCGCGCGCGATGTCGTGGCGCGCAGGCGACGGGCCTCGGAGTTCGAGACCATCAGCTGCTCGACGGACTTCAGGTGGATCGTCGCGAGCGAAATCTCGGCGGCTGTCATCAGCTCGGTTTGCGCCAGAATCTCGCGCAGCATCGACTGCGCCTGTTCCGGATCGGCTTCGGCGTGCCCCGGCGTGGCGAGCACCAGTGCGTAACGCAGGTCGGTTTGCGGCCCCGGCGTCAGCTGCGCGCCCGAACGCGCGTCGGCGAAGATCTCCGCCTGTGTCGCCGGATCGCCGGCTGCGAGGCTGTAGAGCTCATCCAGGTAGGTGTCGGCCGACGGCGCCCCGAGTATGCCCGGATCGCCCGAGGACGAAGGCGATTTCTTCATGCCCGACAGGAAGCTCTTGGTCTGCGAACAACCGCTCAGCACCGCCACGGCGATTACCGTCACGGCGACTTGCTTCGTACGAATTGTCAGAGCCTGTCTATGCATTTGCTGCCAATTTTGGTTGTGCTACGGCGTGCTTCTGCGGAATTGCAATGCGGAAGTGCGCGCCAGAAAACTCATCCGAATCGACCAGTTCCACGGATCCCTCATGGGCCTGGATACACTCGAGCACCACGGATAATCCGATGCCAGTGCCACCGACCTGGCCGCCCTGTTCGGTGCGTCCCTGGAAGAAGGCCTCGAAGATTCGGGGGCTTTCTTCCTCCGGAATACCTGGTCCCGTGTCACCAAACTCGAGCACGAAACTCGATGCTGTCTGATGAGCGCGGATCGTTATATAGCCGCCTCTCGGTGTGAACTTGATCGCATTCGACAGCAGATTATCAAGAACCGTGCGAATTTTGTCGCGATCCGCGTTCACAATTATGTCCTCGACTTCCAGTTTGAGCTGGATATGCGCCGCTTTCAGCGCCAATCGCTGCGCTTTGGCGACCGAAATCACCTGCGCGCGAATCGGAAAGTCCGACAGCGTCAGCACCTCGGTCTTCGTCTGCCAGGCGCTGAAGCTCAGCAGATTCTCGATGAGCTGCTGCAGTTTCAGGCCGTTCACACGCAAGATGTCGGTGACTTCCCGCTGCGGCTTGTCGAGCTCGCCGACCGTGCCGTCGAGCAATAGTTCGGTGCCCTCGCGAATGTTGGCGAGTGGTGTCTTGAGTTCGTGCGACATGTGGCGCAGGAACTTGTTCTTCTCCTGTGCGAGCTCCAGCAGGCGCTGGCGCAGCCACTCGAGCTGCCGGCCAAGGCGTTCGAGATCCGTCGGACCCTTTACCTCGATTGGCCTCGAGAAACCGCTCTGGCCCAGCTGTGAGATCGCCGAGTCGAGCTGCCGTATCGGCCGCGATACGAGCAGAATAAAGAACAGCACGAGGATGACCGTGCCCGGCACGAGCGCCGCGACCTGCCACGCCGATATGCGTTGTGCCCGCCGCGTACTCTCCTGCAGATTCGTAAGCTCAGTGTCGACGAAAGCCGTGAGCAGCCCGGTCAGCTCATTGACGCGATCGCGCAGCAACGCGAACTCGGCAATCGCACGGCTCTCATCGTCGTCGCTGAGATTCGTGCCCTCGAGCGTCGTCACGATACGCCTTGCGCCAGCGCCGATCGAGGCGGCCAGCGCGGAGGCTTCGGCCTGCTTGGTGAGCGGCGCCATCTCGGCGAGGCGCGCATCGATCGTCGCCAGGTCCTGGCGCAGCAGCTGCAGGCTCTCGGTGCTGCCGAGCACCTGATACTGGCGCGCCACGCGTTCCAGAGAGCCGACATGTTCCACGAGTAGCCTGTTGTTCTCGGCTGCCGCCACGCCCGTGAAGACGAGTCGCTCGCTCTGTGCGGCGAGCCGGTCGAGGTTCACGAGCGCCCAGATGACGGCCACGAGCAGCGGCACGGCCACGAGCCCAAATCCTACGAGAATCAGGCCGTTAAGCGATCGTGGGCGGCGAAATTTCATGTGCGGAGTGTAGCACTGCCGGGCCTGGCATCAGGCCGACCAGTAGGCGCTCGGGTCCTGTTTCGCGATCTTGCGCTCCCATTCGAGGCTCGTCCGTACAATCGTGTCGAGATCGTCGAACTCGGGTTCCCAGCCAAGCACATCGTGGATCTTCTTGACGACCGCGACGAGTTCGGGCGGGTCGCCGGCTCTGCGCGGCTCCTCGGCGATCTGGAGCGGCTCGCCGTTAGCCTTCTCGACGGCGGCGAGCACCTCGCGCACGCTGTAGCCGTGGCCATAGCCGCAATTGAGCGTCGTCGACTTGCCGCCGTACCGGAGATAATCGAGCGCATCGATGTGCGCAGTCGCGAGGTCTTCGACATGAATATAGTCGCGCAGACCGGTGCCGTCCGGCGTCGGAAAATCCGTGCCGAATACACTCACTCCGGGCCGGATACCCACCGCCGCCTCGCACGCGACTTTGACGAGCAGTGTAGCGTTCGGGGTCGACTGGCCGATCGTGCCGCCCGGCTCACAGCCCGCGACGTTGAAATAGCGCAGCGCCACGTAACTCGGGCCGCCCGCCAGAGCGAGGTCTCGCAGCATCCACTCGGTCATGAGTTTGGAACTGCCATACGGATTGATCGGCCGTGTAGGCGTGGATTCCGATGCCTTGCCATCGGGTGGGACGCCATAGACCGCCGCGGTGGACGAAAACACGATGTGCTTGACGCCGTGCGCGTTCGCGCGCTCGAGCAGTGTGCGGCTGCTCGCGGTGTTGTTGCCGTAGTACTTGAGCGGGTCGGCGACCGACTCGGGTACGACCGTGTGCGCCGCGAAATGCATCACCGTGTCGATATCGTGGTTCTTGAACAGTTTGTCGAGCAGGGCGGCATCGCCGGTATCGCCGATGACCAGTTCGCCCGACGTCACCGCGGCTTTGAAGCCGGTGCAGAGATTGTCGAGCGTGATGACTTTCTCGCCGGCGTTGCCGAGTTGGCGCACGACGTGGCTACCGATGTAACCGGCGCCGCCGGTCACAAGAATCTTGCCCTTATCCATCTTTAATCCGTGTTGACCCATTCAGAGAGACCGGAAATGTGAACCCGGCGCTCGTTCAGAGGACAAAGTTTATCAATACTGGCCCGCTCAGTTCGGACTTACTTCGCACAATATTATGTGACAACGGAGCATTGCGTGAGAGCATCATCCAGGATCTGCTACACGATTTCGCAAGGCGGCCGCCTGCTTCTTTCGGCGTTGATGCTGTTCACGCTGGCGGCATGCGGCGGTGGGGGCGGCAACAAGGGTGGCAATCAGGGCGGCGGCCAGCCCGCGCTGACGGTGTCGGGGACCGTCAGCTACGAGTTCGCACAGCCAAACGCCAATTGCTTAGGCCTGAACCTGGGTGCTCCAGTCGTGCGTCCGATTCGAGGCGCCACGGTGCAGTTGCTGAACAGCAGCGGTGCGGTGCTGGCGTCGGCGGTCTCGGGCGATAACGGCGGATACAGCTTTTCGAACGTCACAACGGACACGATGGTTCGCGTGCGCGTGAGGGCCGAACTCAAAAGGCCGGGCGCGCCCGGCTGGGACGTCGAGGTACGCGACAACTACGACGACAGCGGGAGTCCACCCGCGCTCACCGCCCGTCCCGTGTACGTGCTCGACGGCGCGCTGTTTGATACAGGCTCAACGAACGTCACGCGCAACCTTACGGCCACGACGGGATGGGGTGGCAGCAGCTATACCGGCCCGCGCGCCGCGGCGCCATTCGCCATTCTCGATACGATGTACACCGGAATACAATTCGTGCTGACTGCAGACGCAACAGCTACATTCGCGGGCCTCGATGTGTTCTGGAGTGTCAACAACTCACCGGGCCCGCGTGGCAACGTCGACCTCGGCGAGATTGGCACGTCGTTCTACGGGATTGGCCGACAGCAGCTGTTCCTGCTCGGCGATGCGAGCGTCGACACCGAGGAATTCGACGACCACGTCGTCCTGCACGAGTGGGGCCACTATTTCGAGGACGTGCTCTCAAGGTCTGACAGCCTCGGCGGGCCACATCTGGTCGGCGAGAGCCTCGAGGCATCGCTCGCTTTTGGCGAGGCGTGGGGTTATGCGATCGCGGCGATGGCGCTCGACGAGCCCGTCTATTGCGACACGGGCCCGGCCGGCATCGCCGCCGGGTTCGGTCTCAACACCGAGTCCGATAGCTTCGGTGTGCCGGGCTGGTTCAACGAATGGAGTCTGGCAACCTTTCTGCACGACCTCTGGGATACGACCGACGACGGCAGTGACACCGGTTCCATTGGCTTCGGACCGATCTACGATACTCTGATCGTTCCGCAGGCCTCGACCGAAGCGTTTACGTCGGTCTTCTCGTTTGCTACCGAGCTGCGCGCCTCGCTGGGTCCACAGGGCCAGGCCCTGGTCGACTCGCAGCTGGCGCGGGAAAATATCGTCTCCGGTACCGATCTCGACATCTGGGCGACGAACGAGACAAACGACGCCAACGTCCTGCAAGACATTTTTCCCCTCTACACCGACTACGTCGCCGACGGCACGATCCTCAATATCTGTGTCAACAATCAGCTCGACGGACTGGCCCGGCACGGCAACAACATCGGCGAGAATCGCTATCTGCGGATCAGCGTGCCTGTTACCGACACTTACGATGTCCTGATGGTGCCGACGACGCCGACTCCTTTTACAGCGGAACCGAACGATAACGACCAGAGCAATCCCGACTTCCTGATACGCGGCTCCGGCCGGCTGGTTGCGGTCGGGCAGAGCCTTGTGTCCAATCGTGAGGAGTCGACGACGTCGACCCTGCAGGCGGGCGACACGTACGTCATGTTTCTCGAGGACCGCCGCTACGGTGACCCGCTAGCGGCTCTGACCTATCCCTCACGAATGTGTTTCGACGTATCATTGACACCGACCCCGTAGATCGGGCTTTTCAGGTACCTAATATGAATCGAGTAATTGTTCCGGCGCTTGCTATCACTGCTTTCCTTTATGCCGGTTGCGGCAACGGCAGTATCGACGAGTCAGATGCCGGCACGGCGGTATCGACGACGGCCCCGGATGTCAGCTTCAAGCCCGGCGCGGACGCGATGCGCACAGCCAAGCCGCAGGGACCGGTGACGATTGCTTACAAGATCATCGGCACGCCCGTCGTCGGTCTGCCTGTTGGAGTGGACCTCAGGGTGCAGTCGAACCTCGGCCCGCAGCCGATCACGCTGAGTTACCGCGTCAACGACTCGACGGCGATGGAGTTTGCTCAGGCACAGGCGGCAAGCGTATCTATTGCGGCAAACAATGACACGGGCTCGAGCTTGCAGCAGGTGCAGGTGGTGCCGCTGCGCGAAGGGCGTCTGTTCCTGAACGTGTCGGCAACGATCGAGACGGAAAGCGGCACGATGTCGACCGTCACGGCCATACCGATCGAAGTGGGAGAGGCGCCACGACAGCCTGAGGAGAATGGCGAGGTCTTAACGGACGAGAACGGGGAACTTGTCCGATCATTGCCTGCGAGCGAAGACTGACTCCGCTGGCATCGGCCAACTCATGATGCGGTAAGTGCCACCGCGAGGCGCTGTGGGGATGCCCTTTATCGGAAGTAAAGCGCAGCGTAGCGAGTTCCCGTCAAGCGGGATCAAGACATGAAGATAAAGGGCAGCGCCGCAGCGCCGCTCTGTTATGTCATGTTCGTCATCATCATTGTAATGGATGCCAGCGGACATCAGCTTTTTGTCATAACGTATTGATTATTATCGGGAAATATTTCCCAAAAAAAATCTCAGAATCAGATTTGGTTCACAGACGCCGACCTGTGCTCGCACTAAAGTATTCGCATGCTGCCGGTGGACTCACTGGGCGACACGGGCACAGGGAAGTTTTCAATTTCCATGGAATGAGCTGGTCTGCTGATGCAAAAAGAGCTTCGCGACAAGATCAAGATTGCAACCGAGGCGTCGAGCATTGAAAAGCCCGACTTCCTCGAGCTGTTGAGCCTGATCGACCAGCACTACGACAAGATGGAAGCGACGATCACCCAGTCGCTGACCAGCACCACCCCGATCGAAGCCATCTTTGACAGCGTCACCGAGGCGCTGCTGTCGGTTAGTGAGAGTGGCATTGTCTGCAACTGCAACAGGATTTGCTCGTACTATTTCGGCCTCACGAAAGATCAGCTTATCGGCTCGAAAGTCGAACACATACTCCCCGCTGCCAAAGGCAAAACTATTGCGGAGTTCGTCGCGCCATTTACCTCGAATCTCGAAGACTCTCAGCTCAGGGTAGAGACGGGGCAGGTCGACGCCATCCGTGCCAATGGCGAGAAATTTATTGCCGAGATTAACGCCAGCGAACTGCAGGCAGGCGGCGGCAGAATTTTCGTCGTGAGTCTGCGCGACGTAACAGGCCGGCAGCAAGCCGAGATCGCCCTGAAAGAAAATGAGGAGCGTTTTCGCGCACTGATTGAAAACGCGCCGGAAGCGATTGTCGTTTTTGATGTCGACAAAGGGTGTTTTGCCGACGTTAACGACCAGGCCTGCGAACTATTCAACCTGTCGCGCACCCGCTTGCTTGCCGTAGGACCGGATGCCGTCAGCCCCGAAACACAACCTGACGGCACGCCGTCGTTCGGTGTCGCCCGCGGCTATATCGACAGAGCGCTGAATGGCGAACATCTGACCTTCGAATGGACGCACCAGGATTCCGCAGGCAACGAGATTCCCTGCGAGGTTCGGCTGAGCCACCTGCCATCCGGTGACAAGCGGTTGGTCCGTGGCTCGATCACCGACATCAGTGAGCGCAAGCGCAACGAAACACTCGCATTTGCACAGAACAAGATTCTCGAGATGATCGCGGCCAGCAAGCCTCACGATCGGACGCTGCGCGCCATTTGCCGCAGCGTCGAGAAATCCGGCGACGGACTTCGCGCCGCTATCATGCATTTTGGCAATGGCGGCCGCACGCTCAGCGTGGCCGAGGCCCCGAGCCTGCCTGAACCGTTCAAGCTGATTCTGAACTTCGTTGATGTCGACGCCGACAGCCTGACTTGCGGTCGCGCCGTATACCATGGCGAAGAACGATTCGTGACCGACATCGCGAATGATCCAGCTTGGCAATCGCACCGCAAGCTGGCAGAGGAGCACAATATTTCGGCGGTCTGGTCGTTCCTCGTCCACGGTGCGAGAGGACGAGTCATCGGCACACTGGACGTCTACGTGAACGAACCACGCGCGCCGCGCACCGATGAGCTCGACAAGCTGAGTCGCATGGCCCGACTCGCAGGCATCGCAATAAAGCGTCAGCTCGACGAAGACAAGCTGCGCAGTTCCGAGATGCGCTACCGCGGCCTTTTCGAAAACGTCGTCGATGGCGTCTACATTGCGTCGCGTGACGGCGACCTGATCGCGGCCAACCCGGCGCTCGTCGAGATGCTCGGCTTCGAGAGCGCCGAAGAGCTCAAGGCAGCCGGTCGCACAACGATGCTGTACGTTAATCCGATCGATCGCGAGCGCGTTTTCGCCAGGCTCGAGGCCGAGGGAATCGTCAAGAACTTCGAGTACCGGCTGCGCCGTAAGGACGGCCGCGAAATCGTCGTTCTCGAGAATGCGCGCGCCGTCTACGACGAGAACGGCAACATCGCTGCACACGAAGGCACGATTACCGATATTACTGAGCGAAAACGCGCCGAAACGCGCGTCTTCGAAGAAAAGGAACGTGCGCAGATTACATTGCAATCGATAGGCGACGGCGTTATCACGACGGACTCAGACGGCTGCATCGATTACATCAATCCGGTCGCACAGGATCTGACGGGTTGGGATATGCGCAGTGCGCGCGGTACTCCGATCGAAGAAATCATGACGATCATCAACGCACACACGCGCGCGACCGTCGATAACCCGGTCATGCGCTGCCTCAAGGAAGGCAGGGTCATCACGCTGGAAGAGAATTCGATCCTGATCGCGAAAGGCAGCGAGGAGATTCCGATTCAGGATTCGGCTGCGCCGATTCGCGATCGCATAGGTAACGTCATCGGTGCGGTCATGGTGTTCCATGACGTCAGCAAGGAGACGCGCCTGTTCCGCCAGCTGAGCTATCAGGCGTCGCACGATGCCCTGACCGACCTGATCAATCGGCGCGAGTTCGAAAATCGCCTGATCTCCGCTTTCGACAGTGTTCGCGGCACGCCGGACCAGACACACGCGCTGCTGTATCTCGATCTCGATCAGTTCAAAGTCGTCAACGACACATTCGGCCATTCGGCAGGCGATGTACTGCTGCGGCAGCTTTCGGAGATCGTGCAGGCAAACGTTCGTTCGACCGATGTACTCGCGCGACTTGGCGGCGATGAATTCGGCATCTTGCTGGAACGCTGTGACGAGGAACGCGCGCTCGAGGTCGCTGAGGCGATTCGTGGCGCGGTCGAAGGATACCGTTTCGAATGGCAGGGTTCCTTTACGACAATTCGCTGCTCTATCGGTGTCGTGATCGTCACGGGGGAAAACGCGGATGTTGCCGGCCTGATGAGTTCCGCCGACGTTGCGTGCTACTCAGCCAAGGACATGGGCCGCAACCAGGTGCATCTGTACAAGGACAGCGACGCCTCGATGCGACACGAAGAAATGAAGTGGGTTTCGCGCATCTCGAGCGCTGTGGAGGAGGAGCGGCTCGAACTGTTCTTCCAGCCGATCATCGGCATTGGCAAGGAGAACAGCAGGTCCCAGGGCCACTACGAACTGCTGTTACGCATGCGCGACGAGAGCGGCGAGCTCGTCAGCCCCGATCAGTTCATTCCGGCGGCGGAGCGCTACAATCTGATGTCGACACTCGATCGCTGGGTCATACGCGAGGCGCTGTCGGAACTCGCGGACCGCAACGCCGACGGTGACGCGCGTTACACGATTGCTATCAACCTCTCCGGCACGTCGCTGAGCGAGGACCGTTTCCTCGAAGACGTGATCAAGGAACTCGAGAAGCAGCAGTTGCCCAACGGTGCGATCTGCTTCGAGATCACCGAAACGGCAGCCATTTCCAACCTGTCACGCGTGATTCACTTCATGCAGACACTCAAGAAACTCGGCTGCAAATTCTCGCTCGATGATTTTGGTAGCGGGCTTTCGTCGTTCACTTATCTCAAGAATCTGCCGGTCGACTACCTCAAGATCGATGGCCATTTCATTCGCAATGTCGTCGACGACAGCGTGGATGAAAGCATGGTCAAGGCGATCTCGGAAGTTGGCCACGCGATGGGCATCGAGACCATCGCGGAGCGCGTCGAGACCAAGCAGGTCCTCGAGAAACTCGGTACGCTCGGCATCGAATTCGCGCAGGGTTACTACATCGCCCGTCCGGCCTCGGTGCAGTCGTTCGAACCCTGGGGTGATCACCGCTTTTCAGCCCAGAGGGCCTGAGAATGTGGCCGGTTTTCGGTCCGGCACACATGTCGCGCCCGGCGCGATGGGGTACACTCTGGCGCTAATAACACTAACGCTTTGATATATGTCGGCCGGCTCTAACAATAATAATTCTTCCAATTCGCTGCTGACTTCCAGTGAGCCATCTCCGTTCTATGTCGTGAATCCGCTCGCGGAAGCGCCCATTCTGCTCGTCTGTGATCATGCCAGCTGCCGCTTTCCTCAGGCGCTGGGTGACATGGGGCTCGATCCGTTTGCGCGGCGCTGCCATCTGGCGATCGATATCGGCGCCGGCAAGCTGACCGAACTTCTGGCGAAAAGCCTCGGCGTGACCGCGGTGATTGCCCAGTACTCGCGCCTGGTGGTCGACTGCAACCGGCAACTCATGGACCCCGGTGCCTTTCTCGAATACGGCGACGGCATCCTCGTTCCGGGCAATCGTAACCTGTCGCAGGCAGACAAGGACGCGCGCGCCGACGCCATCTACTGGCCTTATCACACTGCCATCGAAGAGCAGATCAAACGACTCAAGTCCATCGGGCCGAGTCCGGCTTTCATCTCCGTCCACAGTTTCACGCCGGTCCTGAACGGTATCTCCAGAGCCGTACAGATGGGTGTGCTTTGGGACACGGACTCGCGACTGTCCGAAATTTTCATCGAGGATTTTCGTGGGGCGGGATTCCTGACCGGCGACAACGAGCCGTATTCGGGGAAGGCGCCGCAGGACTTCACGATCGATCATCACGCCGAAGAGATCGGGTTGCCGCATGTCGGTATCGAAGTCCGTCAGGACCTGATCGACGATATCGCCGGTATCGAAGAGATAGCGCCGGTCATGCACAACATTATCGAGTCGATTCCCGACCGAATCGGACTCAAGCAAGACCGGATTCCGGCATAAGAAAAACCCTGGCGAAAGGCCAGACGGGGAAAGACAATGAACAACTCTGGACCGAAATTCACTATCGGCGTCGAAGAGGAATATCTGCTGGTCGATCCGGATACGCGCGCGCTGGTCTCGGATCCACCGGAAACCCTGATGAAGGAGTGTGAGGATCGCCTCGGAACCCAGGTAACGTCCGAATTGTTGCGTTCGCAGGTCGAAATAGGCACGAAGGTTTGCAACAACGTCCAGGAAGCGCGCGAGGACCTCGTTCGCCTGCGCAGCGGCATCAAGCACGTTGCCAACAGCCACGGGCTGGAATTCATTGCCGCCTCCACTCATCCTTTCAGCCTCTGGCACGATCAAAAGCACACGCGCAAAGAGCGCTACGATCAGTTGACGGTCGAGATGCAGGGTGCGGCGCGTCGGCTGCTCATTTGCGGCATGCACGTGCATGTCGGTATC
>Ga0265303_10000573_pt1 | contig 21009 bp, 19 predicted proteins | sample Helome_2_FD_192494 | JGI IMG/M metagenome (GOLD analysis project Ga0265303, IMG submission 192494) | Marine sediment microbial communities from subtidal zone of North Sea - Hel_20160317 (Illumina Assembly) | ecosystem: Environmental > Aquatic > Marine > Subtidal zone > Sediment ... | reverse complement strand
GAGTAATTTATTTGATTCCTAACGCTATTGAGTTGCTGAAAAAGTACTGAAGCTGTCTAATTTATCAGTAGCCAGGTAAAGAGAATCATGCGTATTGTACCAGGCTCTGGTTTGGGGTAGTTTTAACCCATTGAGGTTTACTTCCCCGCCACGGATCATTTTTTCACCCAGGTTTTTGGCCTCGTCTTTATAAAATTCTTCCCCTACTAATTGGTAGGTTTCCTTGTCGAAAGAAAAATAATAGATCTCGTTCGGATAGGTCACTTTTAACCTATAAACCGGCTGACCCTCAAACGAACTCTCCATGAATTCAGGATCCAGATCGGTTTCGGGATCCTTGAGCTTCATTGGCAAGCCCCAGAGATAGGTGTAATAGTTTCGTATGCGCTTAATAGCCGTACAATCCACCGTATCACTAATTGCATTAAAGCAAGAGTCGCCCTGGATACCCAGATCGGCATCGGCTGATGGGCGCAAGTATCTGAAATAACGCTTAGGCAGATCTATCTGCACCGTAGTTTTGCGTTCTGTAGAATCGGGCAGGGAGGCTACGAAATTAAGTTCGTATTTAAAATCCTTCCAAAGTCCATCCGGATCGTGATAAGCGATTGATCGGTCGAGTATATCAGTTGAAGAACCAGGTCCGGGATCCTGGCAGGATATCACCACAAAGGCCAGAATTAGCACAAGTAATTTTTGCATGTTTTGATGTATTGGCGCTAAATGTACTTAAAAACTTTGTGCGACCACGGGAGCATATCAGAAGGAAATCAAAATTATTAATAACCCTGTTAGTATTTTTTCCTCAAAATTTCGCACAGGGATAAAAATGAGGTAATTTTGCAAAATTGGCTCGTTAGAAGTCAACCAATTTATTTTCATACCAAATTTGCCCTAATTCGTGGAGGTACAATTAAACGGAACACAGAAATCACTTTACGACTACCAGGCTCAGGACCTGACCGCCATATTTGAGTATTTGGAGGAGGCCCCGGATAATGTGAACATGTTGTATCAACTCCCAACAGGTGGCGGGAAAACGGTCGTTTTTTCTGAGATCGCACGCCGATTTCTCGAGCTCAAACAGAGGAAAGTAATTGTACTTACACATAGGATAGAACTGAGCCTACAGACGTCGAGGATGCTCACTGAATTCCAGGTCAAAAACATGATCATTAACAGTGAAGTTAAAGCCCTGGATGAGTCAGATGATCATCAATGTTTCGTGGCCATGGTGGAAACATTAAATAACCGATTGCAAGAGGGCGCAATTTCTCTGTCTAATGTGGGATTAGTGATCATAGATGAGGCGCATTACAATTCTTTCAGGAAACTATTTAAATATTTTGAAAATTCTGCCATTCTTGGTGTAACGGCTACCCCCTTGAGCTCAAATATCAAGCTCCCGATGAAGGATCACTATTCCAAACTTATTGTAGGGGAATCTATTGAATCACTCATTCAGAAAAAATACCTGGCCAAGGCCAATATGGCTAACTATGATGTAAGCCTTAAGACACTGAAGTTGGGAATTCATGGCGACTATACGGTGAAATCTTCCGATGAGCTTTACGGAAATCACCAGATGCTGGGTAAGCTGCTTAAATCCTATGAAGAATTGGCCCAGGGAACCAAGACGCTTATTTTCAACAATGGTATCAGCACTTCCCGTTATGTCTATGAAACCTTTAAAAAAGGGGGATACGATATACGCCACCTCGATAATAAGAACACAGCCAGTGAACGTCGCGAGATCCTGGATTGGTTTTCCAAAACAGACAATGCTATTCTCACCTCTGTAAGTATCCTCACCACAGGTTTTGATGAACCTACAGTTGAGACCATTATATTAAACCGGGCAACACGTTCCCTGACCCTATATTTTCAAATGATCGGGCGGGGTTCACGTATCATTCCTAATAAGGAAGAATTTACGGTGATCGACCTGGGTAACAATATCGCCCGCTTTGGCATGTGGGATGCTCCGGTGGATTGGCAGGAGATCTTCCATTTTCCCGATTTCTATCTTGAAAACATCAAGAATGATGACGATATAGAACGGGAGTTCGTTTATGAATTACCCGATGAGATAAGGGAAAAGTTCCCTAAATCTGATTGCATTGATTTTGATGTCAAAGCAGAATATAAAAAGATATTCGCCCAGGGACTCAAGTCGAAAACCGTCCTGGAAAGGAGCATTACCCAGCATGCCCAGATCTGTGTGGAAAATAGCGAAGATGTCTTTGATGCCCGGATCCTGGCGAAACTGCTGAAAGACGACATAGCCTTTAGGGTGAGGCAGTACTCTTATTGTATCATGAACAATACCAAGAGCTATAAGGAATGGCTGGAGGAAGACTATGAGCGTAAGCTGCGACTAAAGATATCACAGGAATTCGCCGCCAAACTATAGGTCATGGCTACATCTCCAAAACGGACCCTTCTGATATTGGGACATGTTTGGCCGGAACCCTCCACCACAGCGGCCGGGGAGCGAATGATACAATTGATCCACAGTTTTCAAGAAGCTAACTATACTATCTCTTTTGCTTCTTCCGCCTCCCAAACCGATCATTCCGAAGATCTTGGTGCCTTAGGTATCAATTCGATCAAGATCCGAATAAATGACTCCCATTTTGATGTGATGATCCGGGAACTTGAACCCGACATTGTCATGTTTGACAGGTTTATGCTAGAAGAGCAGTTTGGTTGGCGTGTAGCAGAACATTCGCCAAGATCGCTGCGTATTTTAAATACAGAAGACCTCCATTCCTTGAGAAAGGCCAGGAGGGAAGCCCTGGAGGCGAAAAAAGAGTGTACACCATCCTATTGGCTTGAACAGCCTGATACGCTGCGGGAATTAGCCAGCATCCTGAGATGCGACCTTTCTTTGTTAATCTCGGAGACAGAATTGAATTGGCTGCAAAACACAGGTATAATTTCAGATTATTTGCTATTCTACCTTCCATTTATGTTAAGTAATATAAATAGTTATAATACAGAAAGTTATATTGATTTTGAACAGCGTTGTGATTTCATATTTGCCGGTCATGGCAAACACCGTCCAAATGACGACGCCGTACATTATTTAAAAGTACATATATGGCCTTTGATACGTCAGAAGATGCCTGACGCACAACTCTCAGTCTATGGGGATGGATATTCTACTAGAACGCAAAACTTGCACGATCCGAATTCCGGGTTTTTCATGAAGGGATGGATAGAAAATTTACAGGATGTGATGGCAGAGGCAAGGATCAATCTCGCACCGCTCCGATTCGGTGCCGGTTTAAAGGGAAAAGTGGTGACCGCCATGGCAGCCGGTACGCCCAGTGTAATGACATCTGTAGCTGCAGAAGGGATATTACCCTCAAAGGGTTTCAGCAATTGTATTGCCGATGAACCGGCCGAATTTGCTAACAAAGCCCTGGATCTTTACGTTGATAGTCCGGCCTGGGAAGCAGCGCTAGCTGCCTACAAAGATTGCCACAACACCTTATTTAACAAGGAAAAGCACCACAGCAGGCTTCATGAGCGATTAGAGGAGTTGTTCGTTAGTGTTGAAAGCCATCGGGCAGGCAATATTCTAGGCCGAATGCTACATCATCAAAGCCTGAACAGTCAGAAGTATATGGCACGGTGGATTGAAGCGAAAAACAAATTGGAAAAGAGTAGGGTAGCACCATGAGGTGATTTAGCCGAAGTGACTTATCTTTAAAAATCTAAAGAAACAGCCGATATGGAATGGAAAACTGCGAAAGAATTCACGGATATCACCTATAAGAAATGTGATGGCGTAGCCCGTATTGCCTTTAACAGGCCCGAGGTTCGAAATGCCTTCAGACCAAAAACAACATCGGAATTATACGAGGCATTTTATGATGCACAGGAAGACACTTCCATAGGAGTTGTTATCCTTACAGGGGAAGGCCCTTCTCCAAAGGATGGCGTTTATTCTTTTTGCAGCGGAGGTGACCAAAAATCCAGGGGTCACAAAGGCTATGTAGGGGAAGATGGATATCACCGACTGAATATTCTTGGAGTACAACGACTCATTCGCTTTATGCCTAAGGTGGTAATTGCCGTAATACCGGGCTGGGCCGTAGGTGGCGGACACAGTCTGCATGTGATATGCGATCTTTCGCTGGCAAGCAAAGAACACGCTCTTTTTAAGCAAACAGATGCCGATGTAACAAGTTTTGACGCCGGTTATGGTTCTGCCTATCTGGCAAAAATGGTAGGTCAGAAAAAAGCGCGGGAAATATTTTTCCTGGGCCGAACCTATACGGCTCAGGCCGCATATGAAATGGGCATGATTAACGCAGTGGTCCCTCATGAGGAACTCGAAGAAACAGCCTATGAATGGGCGCAGGAGATCCTGGCTAAATCGCCTACGGCGATCAAGATGTTGAAATTTGCCATGAACCTGACAGATGACGGTATGGTAGGCCAGCAGGTATTTGCCGGAGAGACAACCAGACTTGCCTATATGACGGATGAAGCCAAGGAAGGACGTGATGCTTTCCTGGAAAAACGCAAACCGGACTTCGGTAAAGACAAGTGGATACCTTAGTGAACTCAATAGGTTGGTAAACTAAAAAGAGTCCTGCCTTGCGACGAGGACTCTTTTACGAGAACACTATATGAAAATGAAAAAATTAACTCCTTGTTTGTAATTTGAAGTAAACTTACGGGCATCTTCCCAACCCCCATAATTTTTGTTGTGAGTGCCCCCTCTTTTGTGGTGAAAGGCCCCAAAAGTGTTATTTCGACCTCAAAATGAGGTACTTAAGGAATACAATCGATTATATTTTGTAGGAAAGAATTTATATCGAACTCCGGGGGTTCGGCTAAACCGGTACGTACAATAACCAGGTCTTTAGAGGGAATAATAAATACATACTGGCCCTGGTAGCCATTAGCCGAATACAAGTCAATAGGCACATCCGGGTATTTCCCTTCGGCATTCAACCAAAAATGTGCACCATAGGTACCGTCAGATCCCTCAGTAGGAGTTGTGATATAGTCGATCCACTCCTCATTAAACAACCGTTCTCCGTTCCAGACACCCTTATTCAGGTAAAGAGCTCCAAACTTAGCCCAGTCGCGCGTATTGGCCCAGGCATAGGAAGAGCCGACAAAATTGCCGGCCAGGTCTGTTTCTATAAGCATACTATTCATCCCGATCTTGTCGATAAGTGCAGCATAGGGAAAGTCCAGGTATTCCTGATAATTAGCAAATTGATCGCGCAGCAAACCGGATAGTAAATTGGAAGTACCTGACGAATAATTCCAAAATTGTGTAGGATAACCAATAGCTTCCTTCTCCGCCTGTATCTCGCTCATGTCTGTTTCCATAAAGAGCATTCGGGTTACATCAGAGATCTTGGTGTAGTCTTCATCCCATTCTAAACTGCTTTGCATCCGCAATAAATGATTGTAGGTAATACCTGCACGCCCATCTACCTGCCAACCCGGAACAGGGGCCGGTGTTTCTACCTTAAGCTGGCCCTGATATTGGAGGATCCCATATAGTGTTGCCAGGATACTTTTTGTCATAGACCAGCCTAAAATTGGCGTTTCCTTGGAGAATCCATCGGCATAGCGTTCTACAAGGATCTCATTTTTATAAAGGACAAGTACAGTTCTTGTTTTTTGCTCATCAGGCCTGGCAAAGGCACTGTCCAGGGCCACCTCGAGTTTCGCATAGTCAACCCCCTCATGGGTTTCCGTATCCGGATCCAAATTCCCAAAAGGGAAGGGCAGGTCATTTTCCAGTCGATTTCTATTGGGCCTTAGATATGGTTCCGGTTCATAATCCTCATTGATCAATACACATCCCAATCCGTCTCTGCAAATGGCAGTACGCTCCAGGAGTCCAAAAACGTCTGCCGATGCTTCCCGGTCCATAATATCAATTTCGGCCTCAGCCATTTTTATTAAAGGCACATTCGTGTCCTGTTCTTCAAGGGATCCAACAGACCGATCTGCAACAAAGACGGCAGAAGCCATATACTTGGCTGTATATCCGGAAATGATATTAAGTTTGGAATACTGTGTTAGTATTAATACGGCTAGTACAAGTACAATCAGGGTGATAATGAAAATGACTTTTTTTTTCATTCCGTATGCGTCAGGTTTTTAGGTTAAAAGTTCTTCATCTATCTTTAAGGAAACGAATATACGTATATGTATAAATTTGCCGTTGCCGCATTCTTCTTTCTCTTGTATGCCTGCGGTGAAAAGGACAGCCGTCCAATACAAGAATCGTATGCTATACATTGCGGCTCTTGTCATCTGCCCCCAAATATAGACGATCTCCCAAAGCAACTTTGGTCAGACCATGTGCTTCCGGAAATGGCTTCACGAATGGGTATTTTTATCCCCGATTACGATCCCATGGCAGGATTGTCATATGAAGAACGCAGATCAGTTCTAAGCTCCGGGATCTTTCCCAATCAACCAATTATAGATGAGGCTCTTTACAGATCTCTTGAAGCGTACATCCTGGACAAGGCCCCTGATTCTTTAAAAACGATCTCAGATCCACCGCAACTATTCTTAGATCACTATCGCCAACACTCCATACCCTATCAGGAATCACCATCCCCCAGTTTCACATTTTTAAATATCAGGGATGGTAAAATTGAAGTTGGTGATATCCAGGGTGGATTCTTGACTTATGATGTGGAGCTGCAATCCTGGAAAAAAAAGTATCAATTTGAAAGTCCGGTGGTTGACTATGTTCAAAAGGATTCTCTACGCTGGGCCCTGACAGTGGGAATACTAAACCCATCAGAACGTGCTCAAGGCAGATTATATGAATTAGGTGATAAAAAACACGAGATACTCCTGGATTCTTTGCACAGGCCTGTTTATTTAAATGTTTCGGGAAATGCCGAGGAAATAGACTTTACAATTGCAGAATTCGGCCATTATACCGGAGGCCTCTCGTCACTAACTCGGCGCAAAGAAGGTATGAAAGAACAAACCATAATACAGACACCCGGAGCTTTACGTGTACTTGATACTGACATTGATGGCGATCTGCAAACGGAAAAGCTTGTGCTATTTGCTCAGGGAGACGAGCGCCTGGTAGCAATTAGGGATCTTGGCAAAGACAATGTTCAGATCGAAACGCTTCTCAGGTTTAGCCCGCTGTCCGGTGTCAGCTGGTTTGAAGTTGCAGATGTGGATGGTGATGGATTTCGGGACATTATTACTGCACATGGAGACAATGCAGACAAGACGTATGTTCAAAAACCCTATCATGGTATCCGAATTCACAAAAATGATGGAAATGGAAATTTTACTCAGGTATATAATCACCCTTTGAATGGGGCAACACGAGTATTGGCAACAGATTGGGATGGGGACGGCGATTATGATCTGGCAGTTGTGGCGTCATTTCCGGATTACTCCAAGGCAAGCCCCCGATCTTTTGTCTTTTTAGAGAATACACCCTCCGAAAGCACGCAATGGACGGAAAGAACAATTGAAGGAGTAAACAGGGCGAGATGGTTTTTAATGGACACCGGCGATCTTGATGATGACGGCGATCAGGATATTGTATTGGGCGTATTTAACTATCATATAACCCCAGTGCCTAAAGAAATTGTACTGGAATGGGAAAATGAAGCCATCGGGCTCCTAATTTTAGAGAATACATTAATAGACGATCCAAACTGAACAGTACCCATACAGAGTAGGGGAAATGATCTGCTATGGCTGTGAATTAATAGTTATCTATACGATACAGTTTGTGTAATTTAGTCGGTGAATGAAGCAACACATTTTGATATTTCTGCTCTTCCTGGGCCTTACGGCCTGTGAACCAGAACCTGCCATTATTGATACGCCGATCATCTTTGATGAAAACAGGAAGTCCATGACCCTGGATTACCTGAAAGACAGATATGAGCTCGAAAGAAACAATATTGAGATCACCCCTAAAATGATCGTATTGCACTGGACGGTTTATGAAACACTTGAAGAATCCTTTGCTGCCTTCGAAAAACCAACCCTTCCCAATTGGAGGCCCGATATAGAAAACATTAGCGGACTGAATGTCTCTGCCCATTTCCTGGTCGACAGGGATGGGACCATATATAGATTGATGCCGGAAACCTACATGGCCAGACATGTCATTGGCTTGAATCATTGCGCCATAGGTATTGAGAATGTTGGAGGTACTGATAATGCACCTCTTACCCGGGAACAATTGAAATCCAATATAAAGCTGGTAACGTTTTTGGCTAAAAAATATCCGATCGAATTCCTGATAGGCCATTATGAATATACCCGTTTTGAGGGCCATCCTTTATGGCTGGAAGTAGATGATGGCTACCGGACTGAAAAAACCGACCCCGGGCCTGATTTCATGAAAAATGTACGTGAGGCTACACGATCCTTTAACTTTAATCCCCTTCCTAATTCAGAAAACTAAAATGAGAAATTACCAATCAGTATTTGCGCTTCTATTTATTATTATGATTACCTCCTGTAAAGAGGCAGCTCCTGCCAGTGAGGTGTCAGAGAACATAACAACATCTTTGTATGAGACCTATGATGAATATAAAGAGCCGAGTCTCGACCGTAGGCGCATTAAGCATCATGAACTACAGCCTTTGCTGCAGAAATTTGCAGCCAGAGATGGTTTTGATGTTACTCAGGTAGGCACTTCTATTGAAGGGCGCTCGCTGAACCTGGTAAGCTTGGGGGAGGGCGAAACAGATGTATTCCTGTGGTCACAAATGCACGGGAATGAACCGACAGCCACACAGGCGATCTTTGATATTCTGAACTTTTTTGACAGCGACGATTTTGCAGAAGAAAAGAGTGCCATTCTGAAAGAACTCAGGATCCATTTCCTGCCTATGTTAAATCCGGATGGAGCCGAGATATTCCATCGCAGAACACGATTGGGAATTGACCTCAACAGGGATGCACTCCGACTCCAATCGCCCGAAGGGCAAACGCTTAAAAAAGTTAGGGATAGTCTGGAAGCTGATTTCGGCTTTAATCTGCACGACCAAAGCACCTATTACAACGCGGAACTAACATCTAAGCCAGCCACGATCTCATACCTGGCACCTGCCTATAATTATGAAAAGGAGATCAACACAGTACGGGCGGATGCCATGCGTGTTATTGTCTTTATGAATTCAATTTTACAAAAGTATGCACCAGGACAGGTGGGTCGGTATAATGATAGTTTTGAGCCACGTGCTTTCGGTGACAACATTCAGAAATGGGGTACAAGTACGATCCTTATCGAATCTGGGGGCTATCTGGATGATCCCGAGAAACAAGAGATCCGAAAGCTAAATTATGTCTCCATACTGTCTGCGATCTATACCATTGCCACGGGGAAATATAAAAACATTGATATTGCTGAATATGAAAAGATCCCACATAATGATCGAAAATTAGTTGACTTGAAATTAGAAGGTCTCACGTATGATTTACATGGCAATTCTTATACGATGGATGTCGCGATCAACCAGCTTGAAGTAAATGAAGAAGGGAATAACGACTTCTGGTACAGTAGTAGGGTTTACGATCTCGGAGATTTGTCAACCTCTTACGGTTATGAGACATTTAATGGCGAGGGATATAACATTATTCCGGGCAAAATATACCCGGAAGAACTCGCTGATGCATCGGCACTTGAAAACTTAGATACTGCTCAGCTGCTAAAGGATGGCTATTTGTATCTACGAATGAAGGATATACCTGAAGAATGGGTATGTTCTTCCGTTCCGCTGCATATTGTTTCACCTGCCAACGAAATTGAGGTCTTTGACCTTTGGGTGGGGGAGAACCCCAGTTTCTTCCTGGGCAAGGGAGATCAAATTACACATGTTGTGGTGAACGGCTTCCTGCTCGACCTTTCTGAAGAGATATCCGGCTTTACCAATGCCATGATCTACCGATAAAAAAAGCGCCTCGATCTCTCGAGGCGCCAGCAAGAACAATTCCATTATTCGGTTACCCTAATTTTCTAGTATCCGAAGGATATGGTCATATGGGGCGCGTTCAACAGCAAGACTATTAGCATGGCAAATAAGCTCACTACAATTGTTGCAAATACTGCAAGAACAAGACTTTTAAACCAGGCCTGGGTAGGGCCTATTGCACTATCACTGATTATTTGGTTTATAACATCCATGAGATCTTTCTTTTAAATTTAACATTAGGGACTGCATGTTAGGATGATATAAGCTCAATAGATATTCGGGGGTTTGTGTATATAACACCCCGGTAACCAAATACCCTACCTGGTCAATAATAAATTTTATGTGAAAGTGCGCTATTGGCAGCCGGCCATAAAACCGGTAGCATCAAAAGAAGTTTGGACAGCCCCTTCCTGATTGGAATTAACTACCTGGATCACCAGGTTGTTTTCCCCACTGCCATCCCGCTTTGGACTGCAATACTCAAAGAGATAAAAACTATTTGCCCTCTCGGAAACACGCTGACTGATCTCATTAAAAGTCGCTTCCAATTCGGCTTCGTTCCCGGCAAAGGCACTAAATGTCTTCCCGATCTCTTCAAGGATGTTCGTGTCTATTTCAGATCCGAGTCCGATCGTAAAGTAAGAGATATTCAGACTGGCATCATTAACGGCCGATAAGGCAGCGGCTTCAGAATATCTGCCCGCCTGATCGGTACCATCAGTGAACAATACAACGGAGGACGCACCAATAACTTCATCTTGCAGGCTTTGCTGCAGTAGTGCCTCAGAGATCTCTGTGGCCTTGATCACTGCACCATAAAGGTCGGTAGAGGGATCATTGCTGATGTCGGGTGTTATCCCTTCTATAGCTTCGATCAGAGCGGCCTTGTCCGAACTTAACGGATTTAATTCGTGTAAAATATCTTCCCCGTCAAACCAATAAATAGCCATTTTAAATGTATCAGAAGGTAATTGGGGCATCACGCTGTTGACAAATCCAATGCTGGCCGATTTTAACTCATTCAGACTATTTGCCAATACACTGTTACTCAAATCCAATACCAGTAGGGTAGAGTTGGAAAAAATTTGTGAATTAGGGGAGATCCGTGCAAAAGATTCGTTTGATGATATGGTATTAAAACAGTCATCGTTCCTGCCTTGCTCATATATTGTGAACTGTGATGCCGATAATCCGGCCACAGGATTTCCAAACTTATCCGATACTTTAAATAGGATGGACACCTTCCCTGGCAGGCTGGTGAATTGTTCCTGGATAGATAGTACCAGGTCGTCATCACCAAAGTTCAGACAATCGTCTACAGGCTGGCCGAGACCTAGTTCCCCATTGTTGATATTAAAAAAGACATCGTCGTCTGCATTTCCACACCCAATCCATATAAAGGCGAGAAATAGGTAGGCAATAGGTTTTAGGAGCTTCTTCATTTTCATCAGGTTCTGGTTTACACAGGAGAACGGCGTTTTATACGCTTAAGTATGTCCCCTGTTGTTCTTTTTGAATTTCGTAGCTTACATCAAAAAGCAAGCCATATGTTCCATATTCGTTCGATCCTGAGTGGATTATTGCTCATATCAGCATCTTTTCTAGGCGCTCAAAATGAGGAGACTTTACAAAAACTTGGATACCCTGATGATGCACGTTTACTTATCATTCATGCAGACGACCTTGGTGTAACACATTCTGAAAACATGGCCAGTATTAAGGCCCTGGAAGACAGCCCTGTTAATTCCGCCAGCATTATGGTGCCTTGTCCCTGGTTTCCTGAGATCGCAGCCTATGCACGTATCCATAAGAATGTAGATCTCGGACTTCATCTCACCTTAAATGCAGAATGGAAGTATTATAAATGGGGACCTGTTAGTAGCAAGGATTCCGTGGCATCCCTGGTCAATAGCGACGGATATTTCTATTCGCTCGTAGACAGTTTAAATATGTTTGCCAAAGGCGATCAAGTGGAAACAGAACTTCGCAACCAGGTACGTAAGGCGTATCAAGCGGGTATTGATGTGACGCATCTGGACGCCCATATGGGAGCCGCAGTGAGTACTCCTGAGAACGCGTTGGCCTATTTGAAGGTTGGCAAGGAATTTCAGCTACCGGTATTGTTGGATAAACGCATTCATGAGATCCCCTCTGAAGAAATAAAGTCCATGATTGACGGAAGCACACTTTTGATGGATGGTATTTATAGTGCCGGACCTGATGATTTCAAAGGGGGAATGGCGACATATTATGAAAAGATTTTCAGGGAATTGCCTGTTGGTATTTCAAGCCTGCTTATCCATCTGGCTTATGATGATGAAGAGATGAGGGCCGTGACCATTGATCACCCCAATTGGGGTGCCGCCTGGCGACAGGCGGATATGGATTTTTTCAGCAGTGAAGCTTGCAAGCAGATCCTGGTAGAGGAGAGGATCACACTAGTGACCTGGAGGGAGATCCGGGATAAAATAGTCAGGGCTAATTAAATAGTACATAGAAGCGATAACTAAAACATAAAAGGAACAATATGAAAACAGTGTGTACCTTATTACTAATAACCCTGAGTCTTCAGGCCCAGGAGTGGACCCCGCTGTACAATGGGGAAAATCTTGAAGGCTGGGAGCATGTGGGGGAAGGTAACTTTATTATAGAAGATGGGATCTTAAAAAGCCAGGGAGGCATGGGACTCTTGTGGTTTACAGGCCAAAAATTCAGCAATGTCAAACTAAAGATCGTCTATAAAGGCGCCGCTGAGAATAATGCCGGTGTCTTTATTCGAATCCCGGAAAAACCCACTGAAGCCTGGATGCCTGTTCATAAAGGTTACGAAGTACAGATTGATGATAGGGAAGATGAATTTCATAAAACAGGTGTATTATACTCATTGACCAAGGCCAAGGCAAGTCCCGGAAAACCCAAGGAGTGGAACACCATGGAAATAACACTCATGGGAGATCGTACGATCGTCCACGTCAACGGTATTTTGGTCACTGACTTTACGGAAGGGGATCCGGTTCCGAAAAAGACATTGGAATATGAACCCGACCGGGGTCCCAGACCGGATATCGGCTATATAGGTATTCAGAACCACGGAATAAAGGATGTAATCGAATTCAAGGAGGTCAGTTATAAAACAATAGAGGACAAGTAAATGTTAATTAGTTCACGGTAAAACGTATGGATATTGAATCGGACACTTTTGATGCCATAGTAATTGGCTCAGGCATTTCCGGCGGTTGGGCCGCCAAGGAATTATGTGAACAAGGTCTGAAAACACTGGTCCTTGAAAGAGGCCGGCAGGTGGAGCACAACAAGGATTATCCGACTGCCAACATGCATCCCTGGGAATTTAAATACAGAGGGGGCATGAGCAGGGATTTCAATGAGAAAAATCCGCTCATCACGAGGGCGGCAGGGTTTGGGGCCGACACGGCTCATTTTTTTGTCGAAGACAAAGACCATCCCTATGTACAGGAAAAACCCTTTGACTGGATAAGGGGCTATCAGGTAGGAGGCCGATCTATTATATGGGGCAGAGCCTGCCAGCGATGGAGCGATTATGAATTTAAAGCCCCTAACAAATACGGATATGGTATTGAGTGGCCAATTGGTTATAATGATATTGCCCCCTGGTATTCCCATGTAGAGAAATTTATTGGGGTATGTGGAAACGAAGATGGGATCGAAGCCATGCCTGATGGCGAATTTTTACCTCCTTTTGGCTTTAACTGCGTGGAACAACATATGCAAGACAAAATGAAGGAGCATTATCCGGACCGGCACTTGGTGCATGCCCGCTGGGCACATTTGACCGAACCGAAAGAGATCCACCTGGAACAGGGCCGGGGAAAATGCCAGGCCAGAAATCTATGTATGCGGGGCTGTCCTTTTGGGGGCTACTTTAGCTCAGTATCTACCACATTGCCCTGGGCTAAAAAAACAGGCAATCTTACACTCAGGCCTTTCTCTGTAGTGCATTCCATTATTTATGATGAAAACACGGGTAAGGCATCTGGGGTTAAAGTGATCGATACGAATACAAAAGAGGAATTCATTTTCAATGCACGGATCATATTTCTGAATGCCTCTGCGCTTAACTCAAATTTGATCTTACTCAATTCCAGATCTGATCGATTTCCGAACGGGCTAGGTAATGATAATGGTCTGTTAGGGAAATATATCTGTTTTCATATTTACCGGGGCTCAGCCGATGGCAAAATGGAAGGATTTGACAATAAATATTTTTTCGGAAGGAATCCATCAGAACCTATTCTGGCTAATTTTCGGAATTTGAAAGAACAGGATATGGACTTCAAAGGGGGCTACACTACTTTCTGTGGCGCCTATAGAAATAGAAAAGGTAGCGTTGATGCCAATGCTGTTCAACTCGGTGCAGATTTCAAACATGCCTTGAGCGAACCCGGAGATTGGTACATATATATGTATATGCAGGGGGAGACAATCCCTAAGAAAGAGAATAGGGTATACCTCAGTAAAGATCAAACAGATCAATGGGGAATTCCCTTATTGGTTACGGATGTCGACTATGATGAGAATGATGATAAAATGGTATCCGACTTCATAGAGCAAGCGGAAGTCATGCTAGAAAAAATAGGGTGTACGGAAATTCTTTCCAGGGACAACAAACAGCCTCCAGGGTTAGATATTCATGAAATGGGGGGAGTGAGAATGGGCAAAAACCCGGATGATTCTCTCTTGAATGAATGGAACCAGATGCATCTCTGCAAGAATGTCTTTGTAACAGATGGCGCCTGCATGACCAGTACAGGGAATCAAAGTCCCTCAATCTTGTATATGGCACTTACAGCCCGCGCGGCTACCTATGCGGCTGAAGAATTTAAAAAAGGCACATTATAATTAGTAATACGACTCATGGATAAGAAAATAGGTATTGGCCTCGTTGGCTCTCAATTCATTTCCTCCATACATGCAGAGGCGATTCATAGTGTGGCTGATGCTCAGATCCTGGCTGTCATGTCGCCTACAAAGGGCAATGCCGAAGCATTTGCCAAAAAACATAATATCCCTCACAGTTTTACGGATCTGGATGCGATGTTGGCCATGGATTCCATAGATATGATCGTCATTGGTGCACCGAACAATACACATTGTGATATTAGCCTGAAAGCGGCGGCTGCGGGAAAGCATATAGTTGTAGAAAAACCCTTGTGCATGAACTTGGCGGAAGCAGATCTGATGATCAATGCCTGCAAAAAAGCCAAGGTGAAATTAATGTATGCTGAAGAACTGTGTTTCACGCCAAAATATGTACGATTGAAAGGCTTGTTAGATGAAGGTGCTTTGGGAAAACCGATCTTGTTGAAACAATCGGAGAAGCACGACGGACCTCATGCCGATCATTTCTGGGATGTAGAGAGATCGGGGGGAGGGGTAACTATGGATATGGGTTGCCATGCCATTCAATTTTTCAGATGGTTAAATGGAAATAACCCTATTAAATCCGTTTATGCCCAAATGTCAACCAGCGTGCATACGGATAAAACAGAAGGGGATGACAATGCCATTATCATCCTTGAATTTGAAAATGGGGTTTTGGCCATGGCGGAGGAAAGCTGGACAAAATTAGGAGGCATGGACGACAGGGCTGAAATTCATGGGAGTGAGGGGGTAGCCTACGCAGATGTACTGCAGGGTAACTCCATTCAGACGTATAGCACAAAAGGAGTAGGCTACGCTGTTGAAAAGGCGGGTACAACGGTTGGTTGGAGTTATACTATGTATGAAGAAATATGGAATTATGGCTTTCCGCAGGAATTTGAGCATTTTGTGGATTGTGTTAAGAATAATAAAGAACCCCTGGTCACAGGAGAAGATGGCAAAGCCGTGCTTGAAGTAATTTATGCGGCCTACGAATCGGCAGGTACAGGTAAAAAGGTGTTGATGCCATTTCATACAGAAGTGGACAAGCCTTACAAGCTTTGGAAAAAAAGAAATGAAAAATAACTAAGCTCATGGATAGGAGGCAGGCTTTAAAATTAACATCGGTAGCTCTGGGCGGAAGCGTTATAGGGGCGGAGTTATTCCTGGCAGGTTGCAAAGGAAATACCACTGAAAGTGTGTTATTCTCAGAAGAAGTGATAGCTCTTTTAGATGAAATAGGGGAAACCATATTACCGGAAACAGAGGGGTCTCCAGGTGCCAAGGCTGCAAAGATCGGGTTGTTTATGAAAGACATGGTTACCGATTGTTATTCGGAAACGCAGCAACCCATATTCATGAAAGGCATCCACACCCTTAATAATACAGCTATCGATCAATTTTCCAGGGGATTTCTGGAGCTTTCTCCGGAAGAGAGACTAGGTTTGCTACTTCAATTTGATAAGGACGCCCAAAGCAGAGATGATGACGAGACTCCTCATTTCTTCACGATGATGAAACAATTGACCATCCTCGGATATTTCACTTCAGAACCTGGAGCTACCCAGGCACTGCGTTATAATCCAACCCCGGGTAAATTCATCGGATGTATCCCATATAAAAAAGGAGATAAGGCCTGGGCATAATGAAGATAATTCCATGCTCAGACTATGATGAAATGAGTCAGCTGGCTGCTCAATCGGTACTCACTGAATTGAGACAGAACTCAAGTCAGTTGCTTTGTCCGGCTTCGGGAAACTCAGCAGTAGACGTATATAAAAAGCTAGCAGAAGCCATTCACGTGGATCCTCAATACTTCAAGGAGCTACGCATTCTCATGTTAGATGAATGGTACGGCTTACCATCTGAAGATCCCAGTTCCTGCAATGTCTTCTTACAAAAACATCTGATCCAACCCTTATCCATTTCTAAAAAGCGATATTTTTCTTTCAAAAGCAATGCGCCTGATCCGGAAAAAGAATGCGATCGAATGGCCGAGACCCTTAGCGAACATGGGCCCATAGATATTTGTATTTTGGGTTTGGGAAAGAACGGTCATTTGGGCTTCAATGAACCGTCAGAGAGCTTGTCACCCCATTGTCATGTGGCTAAATTGAGTGAAGTCTCACAGAAACATGCCATGATCGCAGACATGGATAATCCACCTGAATCTGGATTAAGCCTGGGCATGGAAGATATCATCCAATCGAAAAAAATTATCCTCTTACTTACGGGGAATTCAAAACAAGAAATAATTAAAAAGCTGCTTTCAAAGAAGATTACCACTCAATTGCCCGCTTCCCTCTTGTGGCAACATCCTAATACGGAATGTTATCTTGATCTGGGTGCGATATCAGATTAAGACAAATAGTTATTATTCAGTATGAACATGTTGTTGTTAAATAAAAAAAGCACGTCAGTTTTTTTGATATCTTGTAGAGACATTTGCAACCATTACAAAACACCGGAATAACACCTAAAAATTTTAAACATGCCAACGTATGAATTAAAAGTTAATGGCGAAACACGCACCCTTGAAGTGAGTGCAGATATGCCTTTAATGTGGGCTTTGCGTGATCATTTAGATCTGGTAGGCACTAAGTATGGCTGTGGGATTGCGCAATGTGGTTCCTGCACCGTACATATTGATGGAGCGGCAGTCCGTAGCTGCGTTCTCACCGTAGATCAGGCGCAGGGAAAAGAGATCACAACAATTGAAGGGCTTTCAGAAGACGGTTCCCACCCGGTTCAAGTAGCCTGGAAGGAAATAGATGTACCTCAATGTGGGTATTGTCAAGCAGGTCAGATCATGACTGCTACTGCTTTCCTAAACGACAATCCAAATCCTTCAGAAGAAGAGATTAAAAGCGCAATGCATGGCAATATTTGCCGCTGTGCATCTTACAACCGAATATTACGAGCGGTTTCTTTGGCTGCCGAGAACATGTCTTAATACTAAAGCAGAATCATGGAAACAACAAATAAACCTTTGACATTCAGCCGCAGGGCATTTATGCGCACCAGTTCACTTGCTGGGGGCGGACTCCTGATCGGTTTCAATTTTGTAACCGCTTGTAAACCTAAAGCAGAGGCGCCAATAGATCTGGCAAGTCTGAACTATAACGATTTTAATGCATTTATCAAGATCGCAGACAATGGGGCTGTGACCATATTTTCTCCAAATCCGGAGATCGGTCAAGGCATTAAAACCTCTATGCCAATGATCATCGCCGAGGAACTCGATGTATCCTGGGATATGGTGCATGTAGAACAAGGCGTCCTCGATACCGAAAATTATACCCGGCAAGTAGCCGGTGGAAGTCAATCCATTCGTCATGGATGGGATGCCCTGAGACAAACTGGCGCAACTGCCCGACAGATGCTGGTCAATGCAGCCGCGGCCAAATGGGGTGTGGATGCGGCAGAATGCACAACAAGCGAAGGTGTGATCACTAATGCTTCCGGGGAAACATTTACCTATGGCGATGTCGTCAATGAAGCGGCCGCGATGGAAGTGCCTGAAGATGTCGCGTTGAAAAGTGTAAAAGATTATAAGATCATCGGAACAGATCGCAGCAATGTAGATATCGATGAGATCATTACAGGGAAGCCTCTCTTTGGCCTGGACTACAAAGCCGAAGGAATGTTGTATGCCTCTGTTATGAGACCTCCGGCATTCGGACAAAAATTGGTTTCAGTTGATGATGCAGGCGCCCGCGCAATAACAGGGGTAACCGATGTTGTACAATTCGGGAATAAGGTGGCCGTTCTGGCTAGCGATACCTGGACAGCCATGAAGGCAAAAGAACAATTACGGCCGGTCTGGGAGGCTGAGTCAGCAGCAGAAAGCACAGCAGAGCATGATAAGATCCTTATAGGATTGCTGGACGGAAATGAATTCAACACATTGCGGACTGATGGGGACGTTAAAAAAGCCTTTGCCCAGTGTGATCAGATCCTGGAGCGAACCTATGAATCGCCCTTCCTGCCTCATAATTGCCTGGAACCCATGAATTTCTATGCCAATGTCTCAGCCGAGAAGATCCATTTGGTCGGACCGATACAGACACCGGAATGGACAGCGAATAGAATTGCGGAATTGCTGGAGCGAGATGTCGCCGACATCCGTTTGGAAATGACACGACAAGGAGGAGGATTCGGCAGACGACTCTATGGCGATTTTGCCCTAGAAGCCGCAGAGATCTCAAACTTGGTACAGAAACCGGTTCAGGTTGTGTTTAGCCGGGAAGATGACATGGCTGATGGTATATATCGTCCAGCCTTGAAGTATCGAATAAAAGCCGGCGTAAAGGGCGGAAAAGTTATTGCATACCATCTGAAGGAAGCAGCGATCAATTCCAATATGTACGGTTTGATCCCAAACTTTTTTCCAGCTGGCGCGATTGAAAACTACCAGGTGGATGTGGCCAAATACGATAGCAATATCACCACTGGTGCATGGCGTGCACCCTATACCAATTTCCTTGCCTTTGCCGAACAGGGGTTTTTCGATGAACTCGCTGAGTTGATGGAAGTAGACCGTGTGCAATTGCGACTAGACATGTTGCAAAACGTAAAAGGCACAGAGGATGAACGGATCCAGTACTCTCCGGAGCGAATGGAGAAGGTCATACAGGCAGCAGTTGAAAAATCCGGCTGGGGGTCACAACCGGAAGGAACATACCAGGGATTTGTGAATTATTACTGCCATAACAGCCATGTAGCCGAAGTAGCTGATGTTGTCATTGAAGATGGCATTCCGGTAGTGAAAAAAGTTACCTGTGTCGTAGACTGTGGTATAGTCATCAATCCATTAGGGGCAAAGAACCAGGCAGAAGGAGGCGTGATCGATGGCATTGGTCATTCAATGTACGGCGATTTTAGCTTTGAGAATGGTAAGCCTACAGCAACTAATTTTGACAAGTATCGATTGATCCGGATGAGGGAAGCGCCTCAGGTTGAAGTACATTTTATGGAAAATGAACACTCACCAACCGGATTGGGTGAACCCACACTTCCTCCAGCAGGAGGTGCTGTCGCTAATGCGTTAAAAGCCGCTACGGGTAATAGATTGTATAATCAGCCTTTCTCTAAATACCCGGAGAAATTAAAAGCACCAGATAAAGAAATCCTAGGATAATATGAAGATTAAATTTTTTGGAATGGCGGGGGATATTGTAGGGAGTCCTACCATATCCCTTCCCGCTTCAGAGATGGCTGGCATCAATAATGTTGCCGCTTTAAAAGCCTATTTATATAAACACTATCCAAAATTGGGAGAGCTCAGTTCTCTGGCGATTGCCGTGAACAAGTCCTATGCAAATGAAGATACATCCTTGGATCCCATGGATGAAATTGCCCTAATTCCGCCTGTTAGTGGTGGATAAGAACAAATTATATGCTGATAGATAATCACGGACGCACTATAGATTATTTACGCCTGGCTGTTACAGACCGATGTAATTTAAGGTGTGCCTATTGTATGCCTGAGCACGGCGCTTTATTTGCCAAAAGAGACGCTCTATTGTCCTTGGATGAACTAAAGCGTATCAGCTCCATAATGGTCAATATGGGCATTTCGAAGATCCGTATCACCGGTGGAGAACCCTTTGTGCGAAAAGATATTATGTCACTTTTAGCACATTTAAGTGAGCTAAAAGGTCTGGAGGATATATCAATTACCACAAATGCGACCGGGATTGGTCCTCATATTGAAGATCTGAAGCGCTATGGGATCAAAAATATTAATGTGAGTTTGGATGCCATAAGGCCGGAAACCTTTAAGAAAATTACTAAAAGAGATACATTTCAATATGTGTATGACAACCTGGTCCATCTGATCACAGAAGGCTTTAATACGCGGATCAATTTTGTCGTGCTGGAGGATCAGAACATTGAGGACATTTATGCCTTGATGGAGCTACAAGAGCGCTACCCGATAGGCGTTCGGTTTCTTGAAGAAATGCCTTTTAACGGTACAGATCGAAATTTCAGTACCCTCCAATGGGATTACAAAAGAATACTTGGGCATATTCAAAAGAGATATCCCGATTTCACGAAGATTGAAGCTCCGGCTACATCTACGTCTATTAACTACCAGATACCTGGCTATAAAGGCAGCTTTGGTTTAATCCCTTCCTTTAGCAGGACT
>Ga0265303_10000572_pt1 | contig 21012 bp, 23 predicted proteins | sample Helome_2_FD_192494 | JGI IMG/M metagenome (GOLD analysis project Ga0265303, IMG submission 192494) | Marine sediment microbial communities from subtidal zone of North Sea - Hel_20160317 (Illumina Assembly) | ecosystem: Environmental > Aquatic > Marine > Subtidal zone > Sediment ... | reverse complement strand
CTGCGGGCGATAGTGGCGGCGGACTATCACATGATGAAAGTTGCCGAAGTGCATGATGTGCTGGCCATCGCCGACGACGCTACCGGCGTGCCCGTGCTCACGGATTTGTATGCAGCCATGCGCGATCAGCCGTTGCCGAAAAAAATCGACAGCCTGTGGATCAGCCTCGGTGTTTCGCAGCAGGGCGGCACAATTGATTACAACGACGATGCGCCGCAGGCCGATATTCGCCGGGCCCTGACGCAGCCCCTGTGAACGGGCTGTCAGCCGGTGGATCAGGCAGCCCGCAGGCACCGCGGCGCCAGCAAGCTTTGCTGCTATGGTAGGCCCATATAGCAGGAGTTCCATCATGAACCGGATCTCGCAGACCGCAGTCTATGCTGCCCTCATCGCGATGCTTGGCAGTTCACCGCCCGCCGGCGCCGGTTGGCTCGACGACCTGCTGGGTAAGGGCAAAGACAAACAGGCGACGTCAAGCGCGTTAACCACCAGCCAGATCGGTGCCGGGCTGAAGGAAGCCCTGGAAGTCGGCACTGTGCGCGTCGTTGATACGCTCGGCCGCCCGGACGGTTTCAGCGGGGATCCGCTGATTCGTATTCCGTTGCCCGACAGCCTGACAAGCGTGCAATCAGCCCTGTCGAAGATCGGCATGGCCGGGACGCTGGATAATCTCGAGCTCGAACTCAACCGGGCGGCGGAAGTCGCCACACCCAAGGCCAAGGCGCTGTTCCTGGACGCGATTCGTGCCCTGACCCTGGACGATGTGATGGCCATCTACAAGGGTCCGGACGACGCCGCCACCCAGTACCTGCGCGGACAGATGTCGGAACCGCTGAGCGTAGCCATGCAACCGGTTGTGGACGACAGCCTGGCCCAGGTCGGTGCGGTCGCCACCTACGACACCGTCATGAGCCAGTACAACGCCCTGCCCTTTGTACCCGAGGTCGATGCTGACCTGACGACCTATGTGGTTGGCAAAGGCCTCGACGGCATCTTCCTGTACCTGGCAAAAGAAGAGGCCGCGATTCGCACAGATCCCGTGGAGCGCACCACCGCACTCCTGCAACAAGTGTTTGGAGCCCGTTAGAAGAAACCGCGCACGCACCGCGTTGCGCTTCGACACCGATTAGTCGGCCAGGGCCTCGAACTGGTACATGGCTTTCAGGACGCGCGACTGGGGAATGCCGTAGCGGCCAAACCACTGGTGGTACAGCCGCTGGATGCGCTGCGAGCCGAATACACCGGCCAGGGCCCGGTCTGCCACCAGGCGGAATTCCGCATCGTCCTTGCGCACCATGAAGCCATAGGGCTCAAAGGAAAATACGTCCGGTGCCAGCCGGTAGTTGGCCGGATCGGCCGCTTCTATGACATGGCCGGTGAGGATGGCCTGATCTGACACGTAGGCGTCGACCCGGCCCTGGTCCAGCGCTGCCAGGCCGATTTCGTGCGTGTCGACGTCGACAATCACGGCTTTAAAATCGTTGGTCGCAAGGAAATTCTTTAAGGCTGTTTCGGTGGTGGTGCCGGCAACCACTGCAACTTTCTTACCTGCCAGCTCCACATTGGATTTTATGCCCGACTTCGCCAGCGACAGCGACGACGCGCCGGTAATGAGCGTCATCAGCGTGAAATCAACCTGCTCACGCCTGGCCAGCGTGATAGTGGATGCGCCGCACTCGATGTCGATCTTGCCGTTCACGACCGAGGCGATACGCTCTGCGGGCCTGACCAGCGGCACATAGTCGACGGTCAGTTCGTCCAGACCCAGCCGTTGCTTCACGGCCGCGGCAATCACTTTACAGAGTTCGATGGAATAGCCAACCGGCTGGCCGGACTTGTCGCGGAACGACAGCGGCGGCGCGTCGGGCACATAACCGATCACGAAGCGCTGGCTTGCGGCGATCTTTGCGAGCGTGCCAACCGGCTGCTGGGCCAGGGCCGGCGTCAGCAGGACAAATAGCAGGGTCAGGGAATGCAGGTATCTGGTCATATCAGCCCGTCGTTTTTTCCGTTAGATGGCGCTCAAGCCATGGGATCCTAACACTCGTGCAGGTCCAGCGGCGCGGCATCCCGACCGGCAACCCGGCGCCGGTTTCAGCAATTCCCCGCCCCACCCGGGACAAGCTGCGTCCTTGCGCAACCCGCCCGTTCGCCAACCCCATTGCGTTCCGCAACTTGGTAAGCTGGCGGTGAGATTGCAGGCCAAGGCCCGACTCGACGTTGAATGGCTCAATGACTGCGGATCGGGTTTGCAGTGCTGAAGAATTCCAGGGAGACGGCTCCTGACTTCACCGGGAGCGTGAAATGTCCAGACTCAAAGTACACAAGGTGGCAGTTGCCGGGGAACGGACGCTGCCTGTTTTTGCCGAGTTCGATAATCTGATCGGTCGCATTCGGGACCGTGCTTATGAACTATTCGCCGGTCGTGGGTTCAGCAACGGGCACGCGTTGGAAGACTGGGTCGCGGCCGAGAAGGAATTCGGCTGGCCGGCGGCTGAACTGGCAGAACGCGACGACGCGTTCTCGCTGCGCGTGGCGCTGCCAGGTTTCAAGCGGCGTAACGTCACGGTGACAGCCGGTCCGCGCGAATTGACTGTCCAGGCCGCCCGCCAGTCCCAGCGCAAGAAACGGGCCTCCAAACGACTTTCCTTCGTTCGCTGGACCGAATTCTCCAGCCACGATGTTTGCCGCCGTGTGGAACTGCCATGCGCGATCGATATGGACGGCGTATCTGCCAGGTTCACAAATGGCCTGCTGAAGATCGAGGCCCCGAAGGCTACGGAATGAGAAACGCCGGCCAGGGCCGGGGTTACGGCCGCGCATTGCCGGCGAAAATCCGGCACCATCCCGCTCATGGACCCGGCCCCAGCCAGCATGCGAGCGAAGCTACTGTGGACCCTCGCCACCCTCATCGTCGCCCTGGTCGCCACGACGGGCTGGGTGGACACCGTCGGCGACGACTATGCCGAACGCGCTTTTGGCCGGGCGCTGGTCACCTTCGCAGCAGCGCGCACCCTGAACGGCGTGATCTCCGTTGCCCAGGGCACGGAAGTCGCGGTGGAGCCGGCCGGCGTGGGCGTAATTTTCTCCCTCGGCCAGATTCTGGATCCCATCAACGACCTGGTGGAGCGCTTTTCCACCGTGATGCTGGTGGCCACCAGCTCGCTGGGCTTGCAGAACGTACTGCTTGACATGACGGGCTGGTGGGGCACCAGCGCGGCCCTGCTTGCGGCTGGCGCGCTGCTGCTCGTAACGCTGTGGTGGCCGGGCCGCGACACCAGCAAAGCGGCCGGCATAGCGATACGGATACTGCTGGTAACCGTATTCCTGCGCTTTGCCATACCCGTGCTGATCATTGCCACCAACCTGGTATTCGACAACTTCCTGGCGGCGGAGCAAACGGCAGCCGTGCAGGCGCTGGAGGCCACCAGTGCGGAGATCGAGTCGGCCAACGAAGAACTGGCGCCGCCACCCGCCCCTGACGATTCCATCGTCGACCGTTTCAGCACCTGGCTCGACCAGTCACTGGACTCGCTGGACGTGGAGGCCCGACTCGACACCTTGGGTGAACGCGTGTCGAAAGCCACGGAACACATCATCAACCTGATCGTCATCTTCGTGCTGCAGACCGTCATCATGCCGTTGCTGTTTCTCTGGCTGCTGGTGGAAGGGCTCAAGGCGATCGCCAAGCGCAGCGCGGGGTTTGGGTAAAACCATTGGCGTCTGATACCAATTCATTATGAAACCAACTCGCAATGAGTAAGCCTTGGTGAACAGAATGGTCCCCGCAACCAACTCGCAATGAGTAAGCCTTGGTGAACAGAATGGTCCTCGCAACCAACTCGCTATGAGTAAGCCTTGGTGGGTTCAGGGCATTCGCTTTGCCTGCCAGGGCAGCGCCAGGTGCTGCGTGAGTCGCGGCGACTACGGCTACGTGTACCTGACCCTGGAAGATCGTCGCCGGCTGGCAGCGGTGCTGGGGATACCCACGCGGCAGTTCACGCGGCAGTACTGCACGAAGACCGAAGGCTTCTTCCACCTCGATAACGGCGCAGCGGAGTGCAGGTTCCTGGAAGACGGCCGCTGCTCGGTGTACGAGAGCCGGCCCACTCAATGCCGCACGTGGCCCTTCTGGCCGGAGAACATGAAGGCGAAAGCGTGGACGGCTATCGCGGAGTACTGCCCGGGTATTGGCCAGGGTGACAGCGTGCCGGCGGAAACCATTGTAGAGATCCTGCGGGAACAGCGGCGCTCGACGGAGCAACTGTGACAATCTGCAGCAGTAACTCACGATTCATAGACCACTGTGCGGTGTTTGCCACCGATTTTCTGCGATAAACTGAGGCTGCACCAAGCTGAACAAGCGCCAAACATGGCCGACCCAGACAAACCGCGGCTCCCGGAAAAACTCGCGCAGATCGAGCGGCGCGGTTGTGTCGTCTGGTCCGCGGAAGGCCGCAAAACGAGCCTGCTACAACGCTTCGACGCGGAACGCATCCCGGTGGCGGGGATCCGTCACGTGCGAGTCTGGGGGATACAGGTGGACGATGAACGAGAGTTGCCCGGCCGTGAGCGCACCGCCATCGCCGATGAGGAGCTCTGGCAAGTGGTCCTCGTGGCCAAAGACGGCTCGCACTACGAAGTGAATTCCAACCTCGTCGAGCCGGCGCCCGGGTAACCGGCCGCCGAGTTTTACCAGTCGCCGGCGCAGCTAGCGCCCTACAACCCCCGGCGCCAGGGCCTTGAAGCGCAGCACGTAGAAGGGCGGCTCGGACAGGTCCTTCCCGCGGTTGAAGGGCACCGACAGGTGCAGCTGATTGGACACCACGTACACGTAGCCGTCCGGACCAAAAGCCATGCCGTCGGGCCAGCTTAGTCGCTGCTCATCCCGATACAGAATGCGGTACTTGCCGGCACGGTCGACCACCCCGACGGCAAAGTTGGTGATGTCGGTAATGTAGACGTTGCCCGCGCTGTCGATGGTAATCCCGTCGCAGACCGGGCGTTCGCCGTAACGTTCGATGCGCGCGGCGAGTTCAGCATCCGTGAGCGTCTCGTCCACCAGGTCTGCCGCTCGCACGCGCCACAGGTCCGTGTCCTGGGACGCGCCGTAATAGACCCATTCCGACTGTGGGTCGATCGTGATGCCGTCCACACCGACGCTGGCTACGGGTTCACCGTCTTTATCGACTGCGTACGTCTTGTCGCCTATCTGCATCGCAATGGGCTTGGCCACGACCGATGGATGTTGCTCAAGGACCCGCCGTGCGCTGCCAGAATCCAGGCTGACGACGACGATGGCCGGGGTTCTCGCGCTCGCATCGCTGATAAATATGCTGCGATGAACGGGATCGACCGCAATGTCGTTAAAGAACGAACGCCGCGCCCTGGCCGGTGCGCCCACTTCGATAATCTGGTGTAGCTCGTCGGCGCGCGTATCCCAGGCAACAATCCGTGAACTGCCCCGACCGTTATCCAGCATCCAGACAACCCCGTCCTGATCAGCCTGTATTCCCAGCACGCCGTCCAGGCCTACCCCCGCTGCGTTTCGCGGGCCCGCCCATTCGGCATTCGGAAACGGCCGCACGGAGCCGTCCTGGAGCAGCTCGACAACCCGAATCTGCGGGCGATAGATCGGGTGCTGGCTAATGATCCGCCGCCCGTCCGGCGTGATCGCAATGTTCCCAGGCCCCTGTGCCAGCTCCGCCACCACTTCCAGTCGGCTTTCCGGCACGGGCTGCGTCGCGCAGGCCGAACACAGGAACAGCGGCAACCACAGGCTCCAGCTTTTGCGCCGCAATCGACAGCGATTCTTTCCAGTTGCGTGAGTGGCTGGCATATGCAGAAACACCGGTAGCGAAAATGGCTTCGCGCGCTTCAGATACAGTGGAAACAGGTATCCTCTAAGTCGAGGTCCAGCTTAGCTTAATCGGGACGGGATCCGGCACAATTCGATGCACAAATGAGTCGCACATTTCAATCTGCCGGCGCCCTCGCCGACGCACTGATCGAGACCGTCGGCCGCAATATCGTGCTGGGTTTGCCGATCGGCATCGGCAAGGCGGTGCACATTGCCGACGCGTTGTTCGACCGGGCGGCTGCCGACAGCTCGATCTCGCTCACCATTTTTACCGGGCTCACGCTGGAGCCACCGCAGGGCAGAAGCGCGCTGGAACGTCGATTCCTGGGCCCGCTGGTGAACCGCCTGTATGCCGACTGGCCGACGCCCGCGTATGCAAAGGCACTTCAGCAACACCAGCTTCCACCCAATGTCCAGGTCCGGGAATTCTATCTGCGCCCCGGCGCCTACCTCGGTAACCCGCTGGTGCAGCGGAGCTACACGAGCATCAACTACAGTCAGGTCGCTGCCGAGCTACTGAACCTCGGCGTGAACGTAATTGCCCAACTCGTCGCCAGCCGGCCCGAGAGCCCGGGCCGATTCAGCCTGAGTGCCAATCCGGAAATCACGCTGGACCTGTTACCGCGGCTGGATGAAGCCCGGCGCGACGGCCGCGCGGTGGCGATTGCCGCTCAGCTCAACCGTCAATTGCCCTACATGACGGGCGATGCCGAGTTACCGGCTAACCGGTTTGATTTCGTGCTTGACGCTGTAGATTGCCAGTTTCCATTGTTCACGCTGCCGAACCGACCCGTGGCGCCAGCGGACTACGCGACGGCCATGCACGTGGCGAGCCTCGTGCCCGACGGCGGCACGCTTCAAGTGGGCATTGGCTCGCTCAGTGATGCCGTCGCCCACTGCCTGATGCTGCGGCACGAGTCACCGGCAGTGTTTAACCAGGTACTGGACCTGCTCCCCGGGGGTGCCCGCTCGCCGCGCCGGGCAGCGCTGCCAATCGAAAGCGGGCGATTCGAGCAAGGCCTGTTTGCATCCACGGAATTGTTGAGCGACGCGCTGTTTGCACTGTTTGAGGCCGGCCTGGTCAAGCGGCCCGCGGATGAACGCGATGCAGCGGTCATCCATGCCGGCTTCTTCATCGGCTCGACCCAGCTTTACCGCAGCCTGGCCGCGCTGAGCGAGGCTGACAGACAGCGAATCAACATGACGCGCATCTCACACGTCAATACGCTGTTCGGAGATGAACAGCGAAAGCGCCGACAACGGCGGCAGGCGCGATTCGTGAACGAAACGATGATCGCGACCTTACTCGGCACCGCGGTATCGGATGCCCTGGAGGGTGGTCGCATCGTCAGCGGTGTCGGTGGCCAGTTCGATTTCGTCTCGATGGCTCATTCACTGGCGGATGCGCAATCTATATTGATGGTTCGTGCGCGGCGGCTGCACGACGGAGTGGCGCGTTCGAACATCCGCTGGTCTTATGCCCACGCCACGGTGCCGCGCCACCATCGAGATGTTTTTGTCTCTGAATACGGCATTGCCGCGACCCGGGGCGCGACCGATCGCGGGGTTATCGATGCGATGATCGGTATCGCTGACTCGGCTTTTCAGCCGCAGTTGATCAGCCACGCGAAGCGGGCCGGCAAACTCCGGGCAGACTACCAGGTTGCTGAAGATGCCTGCGGCAACACGCCGGACGCCTTGCGTAGTATCTTCAACCGCCGGGAACTGCAGCCGTATTTTCCGGCCTACCCCCTCGGCACCGAACTCACGGCCACAGAGCAGGAACTGGTCGCGGCCCTGGAATGGCTCGAGACGCAGACTGCCGGGCCCTGGGCGACCGTTCGTACGCTGGCGGCCGCCCTGATGGACGGCGACCGCGGCCAGCATAACGATGCCATCGCGCGAATGGGGCTTGAGCAACCGTCGAGTCTCAGCGAACGCACGCTGCGGCGGCTGGTTGGATTTGCCCTTGAGAGGACCAGGACATGACTGCGAAAGGGAAAGCGCCGGCAGACTCGGCGGTGGAACAAAACGTCTACAAGGTGTTTCCGAACGACCTGAACTCCAAGTACACGGTGTTCGGCGGTGTCGTCATGAGTCTTTGTGATCGCATCGCACTGATCGTGGCTGAACGGCACAGCGGCAAGGCTTGCGTTACCGCGGCGGTTGATAGCCTGAATTTCGTGGCCCCGGCGCGCGCCGGCGAGACCTTGATTATCAAGGCGGCGGTCAATCGCGCCTGGAACAGTTCAATGGAAATCGGCGTGCGAGTTGCCGCGGAAGATCATCATAGCGGCGATCACAGGCACGTGGTGTCTGCCTACCTGACATTCGTTGCGCTGGACCAGGACGGCAAACCAACGTCGGTGCAGCCCGTACTGCCCCAGACTGATGCCGAGAAGAGACGCTATGAGGCGGCGCAAGGCCGGCGCGATGCGCGTATCGCAATTCGGGCCCAGGCGCAGCGCACCGGGCAATAATTGGTGTCAGACACCACCAGGGGATACAGATTCGCCACGATCGCCTGAATATGGGGGATTGAATGCTGTGCAATGCTGCAGACCAACCGATCGATGAACCCCAACACCACAACAGGTCAATAACGTGCGGCGGATAGCCAGGCACGAAAATGCGACGACGGCGGGCCATGGCGTATATTGGGCTCGGCAAACAACGCTGCGCCACGCGAGAAAGTGCAGCATTGGAGTTAATTGGGGCCAGACCCCAATTAACTCCCGGGATTGAGGGGAAACTATGGAATACAAAAATCTCGGCCACTCTGGCCTGAAAGTCTCCGTCGTCGGCCTGGGCTGCATGAACTTTCACACCATGAACGACGAGGCGGAGTCCGCCGCCGTCGTGCACAAGGCCCTGGACCTGGGCGTGAACCTGTTCGACGTGGCCGACGTCTACGGCGACCGCGGCAAATCAGAGGAGTACCTCGGCCGTGCTTTAGGTGCACGTCGCCCGGAAGTGGTGGTGGCCACCAAGTTTGCCGGGCCCATGTCGTCAAAGCGCCTCGACATGCAGGGTGGCTCGCGGCGCTACGTCATGCACGCGGTGGAGGCGAGCCTGCAGCGCCTTGGTACCGACTATATCGACCTGTACCAGATCCACTTTTACGACACCAACACCCCCGTCGAAGAAACCCTGCGGGCCCTTGACGACCTGGTTCACCAGGGCAAGGCGCGCTACATCGGCTGCTCCAACTACAACGGCTGGCAGATCACCGACGCCGAGTGGACCGCGCGCACCGACAACATCAATAGCTACGTGAGCGCGCAAAACCGCTATAGCCTGTTAACCCGCGACATCGAAAAAGACGTGGTACCGGTGTGCGAGAAATTCGGGCTCGGCATCCTGCCCTACTTCCCGCTGGAGAGCGGGCTGCTGACAGGCAAGTACAAGAAGGGCGAGGACTTCCCGGAAGGCACGCGGCTGAACAAATGGCAGCAATTCGCCGCCAGCGCCTTCGCGACCGATGACAAGGTCAACAAGGTCGAAGCGCTGAAAGAACTTTGCGAGCGCTACGACCACTCCCTGCTGGACATGGCCATGGGCTGGCTCGCCAGCCGGCCGCAGGTTGCCAGCGTGATTGCCGGAGTGACTTCGCCCGGGCAACTCGAACAGAACGTGGCTGCAGGCGCGTGGCGACCTGGTGAGGTGGAGCTCAAAGAGATCGACGAGATTACCGCGCTGCCGGCGGAGGGATTTGGGCCCGCGCGGCGCTAAAGGTTGCACCACAAATCCGAGCGGGCAGCAATTACGCCTGAGCAACAAAGTTGCCGCTGTGGCAATCCCGGGGACATCACCAGCTGCGGTTCAACTATCTGCGCCACAGACTTAGGGCACATGGTCATCGATGGCGGAAGACGGGTTAACCGCGCCCACATTAATCCTGAATATTGGCGCTCGTTTGCTACAGTGGTCGTCAGCGCCTGATTCAAGGCATAGACAGGGTTCGAGAGCTTGGACAAGATTATCGCCATCTCCACGGAGTACGGCCAGTCCGCGTACGCCTACCTCAGCCAGCCGGTCATCTTTATCCAGCTGGGGATCATCGCCGCGCTCTTTGTCCCGGCGGTGTTCCTGGCGCGTTTCGTCGAACCCAGGCTCGAACAGCGGGCACGGCAGATCAAGGGTATGCCGGGCCTGCTGCGCATTATTGTTGCGTTCCTGCGCCGGCTGACGTGGCTGTTCTTTGCCGTGTTGCTGGCCATTACCTACGTGGCAATGAGAGTCGCGGCGTGGCCGGAAAGCACGTTCCTGGTCTACAGCGCGACCTTGCTGTCTGGTGCGTGGCTGTTGATTGCCGTTGTCTCCCACGCGATTCGCAGCCGCGCGCTGGGAAAAGTGGTCAACATTGTGGTCTGGGCATACGTGGCCGCGGCCATACTCGGTATCGTCGACGACGTGGCCGCCGTACTCGACGGTGCCGCCTTTGCCGTGGGCAATGTCCGGCTTTCCGTCCTGGTAATCCTCCAGGGGGCATTATTTCTCGGCGGCCTGTTATGGCTGTCCCTGAGCGTGGGCAACTTTCTCGACACGCGCATCCAGACTGTCGAAGAACTGACGCCCTCGCTGCGCGTGCTTATTGGCAAGATTCTGCGGATCACGCTGATCATCGTTGCGTTGCTGGTCGCGATGTCCGGGCTCGGCATCGACCTCACGGCGTTCACGGTGCTGTCGGGCGCCGTGGGCGTGGGCCTGGGTTTTGGCCTTCAGAAGGTCGTCTCGAACTTCATATCCGGGATCATCATCCTGCTGGATGAGTCCATCAAACCCGGTGACACCATCTCGCTGGGCGAAACCTTCGGCTGGATACGCCAGCTTCGCGCCCGGTTCGTGTCTGTGGTGACGCGGGACGGCCGCGAGTTCCTGATACCCAACGAAGATTTCATCACCCGCGAAGTCATCAACTGGTCGTTCTCCGATCAATACGTGCGGCTCGATGTGCCTTTCGGCGTGTCCTACGATTCTGACCCGCACGAGGTCTCGCGCCTGGCCATCGAAGCGGCGGGTGCCGTCGACCGGGTGGACAGCCTGCGTCACCCGCCGGTCTGCTGGCTGACCGCTTTCGGCGACTCTTCTCTCGATTTCCTGCTGCGCTTCTGGATCAAAGATCCGCAACGGGGCCTGACCAATATCCGGGGCAAAGTGCTGCTGAACCTCTGGGACATATTTAAAGAGAACAACGTCGCGATACCCTATCCGCACCGCGAAGTGATCATGAAGACGCCGGTAATCGAGTCGGGAAGCCAGCCGCAGTAACGGCCTGCAGAATCCGGATCCGCTTGGCCGGCGGCCATCCAAAATCAACGGGTGCCCGCCGCGTGCATCGGCGCTGAAGCATCTGCCATAGTAGGTGCAGCAAGTTCGGAGGCAGACCATGGACAGGCAAGAACACATGACAGGACCCGTGCATCGGACTCTTGGAGGCGCCCTCAGCGCTGCGCTGTTGATAACCGTTGGGCTGTTGGCCGGCGCCGTCGCGGCAGAGAGCCTGGATTTGACGGCCGAAGAAAAGCAGCCGACAGTCCTGATCACCGGCGCCAATCGCGGCATCGGCTTCGAGTTCGTCCAACAGTATGCCGACAAGGGTTACCGGGTGATCGCCACCTGTCGTAACCCCGACGGCGCAGACGAACTGAAGGACATGGCCGACAGCCACGATCACGTGGTTGTCGAGCGCCTGGATCTGATGGACCTCGAGGGCATCGACGCGCTGGCCGAGCGTTACCAGGGTCAGGCCATCGACGTGCTGATCAACAACGCTGCCCTGATGCGCGGGCCGGACAAGGAGCAGACCTTCGGCACCCTTGATTACGAGGAGTTCGATCGCTTCTTCCATACCAACGTGCGCGGGCCGCTGCGGGTAACGGAAGCCTTCTGGCCGCACCTGAAGGCCAGCGAGAACGGTACCGCGGCAACGCTCACCACCGGCCGCGGCCGTGAAAGCATCCCGGTGCCCGGTTTTTCTTATTACAAAGGCAGCAAGGCCGCCATCGACAACTTCCAGCTGGATATCGGCCGCCAGGGCCGCCGCGACGGCATCAAGGTACTGGTGCTGATGCCCGGCCGCGTTGCGACCCACGGCGAAAACGCCACCAAGTTTTTCGTGCCCGTGGAAGACAGCGTGGCCGGGATGATCAACGTGATCGAGACACACTCCATCAAGGAGAACGGCAAGACCTTTCGATGGAACGCCGGCCAGGCGGAAGACGGCGCGTGAGCGCGCACCGGCTCCGGTTGCGCAGCAAACGGTGCCTGCCCCAGGCCCAGCATTTCTGAGTGTCGCGAAAAGGCGCCGTTGGAGCTCGCCCCAGGGCGTTGGCTAGCCTCTCCTGTTCAGCGCGTCGCGAATTTCCGTGAGCAGCTTCTCTTCTGCTGAGGGTTCCGGCGGCGCAGGCGGTGCTGCCTCTTCGGCCTTCTTCATATTGTTCATCGCCCGGATCACCATGAAGATCGCAAACGCGATGATCACGAAATCCAGAATCGTATTGATGAACGCGCCGTAGCGGATCACCGCGGCCCCGGCTTCTTCGGCGGCCGCCAGGCTCGCGTAATCGGTGTCGCTCAGGTTGATGAACAGGCTGCCGAAGTCGACGTTGCCCATCAGCATGCCGATGGGCGGCATGATCACATCGTTCACGAACGAACTGACGATCTTGCCAAACGCCCCACCGATAATAATGCCCACGGCCATGTCGACCACATTGCCGCGCATTGCAAATTGTTTGAACTCTTCAAGCATGGTCTTTCTCCCCGGACGTTAGCGTCAGTTACCCATCAGGTCACTGGCCTTCTTCATGGCCTTGTCTTGCATGGTGTCGGCTGCCCCGCCGGCGGCCTCGTCTGCGGTGGCGGTGGCGGCTTCGTCCGCAGTAGCGGCGGCCTCGTCCATGGGCGTGTCAGCGGTCCCGCCGGCGGCGTCACCAATCATCGCCTTGCCCTGGTCCACCAGCGCATCCGCCTGGGCGCCGGCGCTATCCATCGCCGCGCTTCCCGCGGCCTTGGCCGCGTCGGTCATATCACCGCCTGCCGCCATGGCTTCCTGGCCTGCCTGCATTGCGGCCTCGGAAGCGTCGGCGGCTGCCTGGCCAGCCTGCTCCTTGGCAGCCTCAGCCACGCCACCCGCTGACTCCATCGTAGAGTTCATGCGGTCTTTGGCCGCATCCACCGCGTTCCTGGCGGTACCTGCGTCGTCATCGCCCGAGCACCCCACGGTGGCCAGCGCGATTGCGACCAGCGTCACGATAGTTAGTACATTCATCTTGCTTCCCCTTGTCCGGGCCTGCGAGCGGCCCCACGATTTTTGGACTCATCTGTGTAGACGCAGCAGGATCGCAGAAAGTCACACTGCGTCGCATTATTTCGTTGCCGCGACGACGCCGTGTGACTTTTGCAATGCCTTGGCGGTCATGATGTTATGGACCCAATCGACGACGAAAGGAGCGACATGAGCACGGATTCGGACCAGCAACTCAGGGAACTGCTGAAGGTCGAGCACCCGGACCAGGCCGGTGCCGATCGTGTTGCCAAAACCATGGCCCAGGTGCGGGCCGGGGTCGGTGCGCGGGACGCCCTGATCTTTGCCATCGTCCGGATCTGGACCGTGATTGCGCGCCTGCTCGCGCCGGTTTTCGCCATGCTGGCGGTCCGCAAAGCCAAATTCGATGCCGGTCGCAGGCCGGCCGATGACCATCAGTCTGATTCAAAGTGATCTTGCATCAATGCCGGGGTAATTAAGATGGAGTTCTTCGACGCCTTAAGACAATCGTTCCTTGATCCCATGCTGTTCTGGGGCAAGTTCGCGTCTTTCCTGCCCAGCCTGCTTGCCGCCATCGTGCTGCTCGTAATCGGGCACTTCCTGGGCAAGCTGCTGGCCTACGTGATATCCAGGTTGCTGGCCAAAGTGGGCCTGGACAGAATTAGTGAGAAGGCGGGGCTGGGTAGCGCGGTCGGCGGCAGTGGCATCGTCGCCTCGCCGTCGCTGATCTTCGGCAAGATAATTTACTGGTTGATATTCCTGACCTTCATCATTTCCGCCGCCGACACGCTGGGCCTGGACCGGGTGTCATCGACCATCGACGACTTCGTGCTGTACCTGCCCAAGGTGATTGGCGCGATGCTGGTGGCCATTGTCGGCCTGTTTGTCGCTACCCTGGTGCGCACGGCCCTGGAAGCGGCGCTGGCCAGCATCAACCTCGGCTACGAACGGGCCGTCGGCGGCCTGGTTTACGGGATTATCGTCGTCGTGGTGCTGTCCTTAGCCGTCGGCCAGCTCGAGATCGAGACCGAGCTGTTGAACCAGGTGATCTCCATCTTGCTGCTCGCCGCGGCAGCGGCCGTAGCGCTGGCGCTGGGTCTCGGCACGCGGGAGGTGGCCGGCAACATCGTGGCGGGGGTTTACGCCCGCGACCTCTACCAGCCTGGTGCCACCATCCGCTTTGGTGACGTGTCCGGCACGGTTCTCGAAGTGGGCTCCACCAACGTGGTCATCCGGGTCGGCCCGGATAAGACGCTTACCGTGCCCAATCGCTACCTGCTGGAAAAGCAGGTCGAAGTCAGCACCGATATCTAAGGCTGGCTAGCCCCTCCCCCTCAGCGTTGCTGATCCTGAGCAGCGCCGGGCAGGGGCGACAACCAGCCAGCTGGCAAGACTTGATGAGTCCGGTGCGTTGACCAAGCGCCACGACAAGCCCCCCGGCACGGTGGGTGTGGCGGCCGGCACCGTTGCGAACGGCAATGGCAACGGCGGGGGCGATGTCGATGCCCCCCTCGTCGCCCAGGCGCAGCGGGAACTACCTTATCGAACGACGGCCTACGAGGCGCTGATGCAGCGCCACCAGGGCTTGCTGTACGGCGTTTGCCGCCGCCTGCTCAGCAGCGATGCCGACGCTGAAGACGTCTGCCAGGATGTCATGTTCAAGGTCTTCGGCGCGCTGAAGCGTTTCGAGGGGCGGTCGTCTTTCAAGACCTGGATGCTGCGCATTGCCACCAACACCTGCGCCAACGTGCTCGACAAACGCCGCCGCGCGCAAGAGGTCACAGCAGCCTGGTCGGCGGAAATGGCCGATCAAGCGACCAGCCACATCGCCACGGACAGTTTTGACCTGACTACACTCCTCGAGCGGCTGAGCCCCGAAGAACGGCAGATTCTGACCCTGCGCTACGTGGCCGATCTCAGCCTGCAGGAGATCGCAGAGGTCTGCCAGCTCGGGCTCAGCGCCGCCAAGATGCGCCTGTACCGGGCTACCGATCAGCTCCGTGCGCTGGCCAATTCCGACCAGGATTAGCCACCCTGCCAGCGGATTTGTGACTTTCCTGGCGCTGGCTGCGTCTATACTCCTGACAACCACGTGGCGACCCGGCTGGGAACAAGGGCCGACCGCCAGTTGTTTCACCGTCAGGAGGAAGACAAATGAGAGTTCAAATACTAAGCGCATCCCTGTGCGCGGCACTCGCTGCGGCGCTGTCAGGGTGTGCCACCAGTGGCAATGAAACCGTTGCAGCGACCGGCACTGCCGACCAGCAGAAGATCGTCGCCCAACAGAAAAGCCAGATCGCAAGCCTGCAGAGCGAGCTCCAGACCCGCGAGAGCGAGCTGGCCAGCGCGCGTAAGGCGGCTAGCGCGCAATCTTCGGCCGGGGCTCCCGCACTGGCGGCAGAACTCTTTCCGCCCGATGCAAAGCCTGGCCGATGCTATGCACGCGTGCTGATCCCGGCCAAGTTCAAGAACGAGCAGGAGACCGTGCTGCTGAAGGAGCAATCGCAGCGACTGGAAATCATCCCCGCTCGTTACGAAACCGTTGAGGAATCTGTACTGATCAGGGAAGCGTCCACGCGCCTGGAAGTGGTGCCGGCCAAGTACGAAACCGTCGAAGAGCGGATGCTGGTGCAGCCGGAGTCAACCGTGATCGAAGAGATTCCGGCCACCTACCGCACCGTGACGGAGCAGGTGCAGATCACACCCGCACGCACCGAGTGGAAACGAGGCGCGGCGGGCAGTTTCGCGGGCAAGGCGAATGTACTAGACAGCCGCTCGACTGACACCGGCGAGATCATGTGCCTGGTGGAGATTCCCGCGGAGTACCGCACCGTGACCAAGACCGTGGTCGATCAGCCGGCGCGCACCCGCGAGGTGAAGGTGCCGGCGCAGTACAACACCGTCAAGAAGACGGTGGTGGTGGAACCCGCGACCACACGGGAGATCGCTGTGCCAGCCGAATATGGCACCGTGAAGGTCACCAAGCTCGTGAGCCCGGCCGCGGACCGCAAGATCGAGATCCCGGCGGAATACGGCCAGGTTACCAAGCGCATCAAGGTCAGCGAAGACGAGCTCGAATGGCGCCAGGTGCTGTGCGACATCAACATGACGCCTGCCAACATTCGCACCTTGCAGACCTCGCTGCGGGACCAGGGCTATGAAGCCGGGCCGGTAGACGGCGTGCTTGGATCGCAGACTCTGAGCGCGGCCAACTCCTACGCCAAGGCGAAAGGACTGCCCTACGGCACCAACTACATCACGGTGCAGGCGGCTGACAAGCTTGGCCTGAGCTACTAATCCCACAGGCTATCTACCTGGTGCCGCGCGCCTTCGGGCGTGCGGCATCTTTTTTTTCAGCGCGGGATCAACTCGATTTCGGTCTCTACCATCTGGTAGCCGATGATGGTCCGGCCCGCCCCACCCATCAGCGGTGTGCCGCGACTGAGGCAGGTGGTTGTGGGCGATTCATTGGCCTTCATGCAGACATCGGCGTCGGCATCGATCTGCTGCCCGACGATCGACCCGTCGTTCAGGCTGACGAGCAGCAGGGCCTCGCCGGGCTCTGCGTCTTGCGGCGGCGCCGCGCAACCCGTCGCCAGGCAAGCGACCGCAACCAGGGCCCGGCACCGCGACGGCGCCACAATTATTGCTGCCAGTGTCTGCTGCATTGCGGGCCTCCCCCGTCTAGTCAGGGCACGATACGAGTGCCCGAGCAGCAGCAGCCGTGATGGCCCTCACGAAACCGCCCCGGCTGATAGCGGGGATGGCGCCAAATCGGTCATGGGTCACATTTTGTTAAATGGCTAGTCCGCCGCATTGGCGGCTGGCGGCGATTCAACACCCGTCCCGCGGCAACAGTGCACCCTGCGGGCCCAGCCAGCCACCCACGCTTTGCAGCGGCTGCAGGGACCCCGGTGCAGAGGCCCAGGCCGCCACTGCGTACCGATCTGATGCGGCCAGTTCGGGCGGTGCCTGGAATTTGCCGAGCAGCGCACCGTCGCTCGGTTGCAGGACGATCTCTTCGAGATGCAGCACGACGAAATCGTGGCGCAGCGTGTCGCCCCGGTTCTCGCCGCGCTTGACGGCCGTGGACTGGTCGAAGCCCAGCCATGCGACGTAAGCCACGTAGTGGCCGGCTTCACCGGCTACGCGCAAAGCACCTTCGGCGTCGGCGAACTCGAGTTGCAGAGCGACCGGGGCCGGAGTCCCTTTCGTGACCAGTTCACGCTCGCCGTCAAACCAGCCTCGCCACTCCCTGCCGCCGAAGACGAAGCCCGGAGTATAGACACTGGATATCGCGCCCTCACGCGAGTAGTTGCGTTGCCGCTCGCTGAACGTGGCGCTGGCGAAGCGATCTCGCCAACCGATGTAATCCCAGTAGTCGACGTGGAAAGCCACGGGCGCCACTTCGCACCACAGCTGCGGACTCGCCACCAGTTCACTCAGCCAGCGGTCAGCGGGCGGACAACTGCTGCAGCCTTCAGACGTATAGAGTTCCAGCAGCTGGGTGCGATAAGCCGGACTTTCCAGCACATCGGCGCGGCCCGGCAGTGCTGCCAACAGCGCGACTGCCGCGATCAGTAAGGGTGAATGCATCACCGGGTGTTGGACCGCGGCGGGCACCGCCGGTTCCACACCATGCGCCGGCAGCAGGAACGGGCTGGACCTGCCGCTAGCCGAGCAGCAGCTGCTGGTCGATCGCCACAAACTTGTCGGCCGCGGCCATCAAGGCATCGGCGGTCAGTTGCGGCACACCGTAGACTTCTGACGGAGTGTCAAAGCGCTGCCGGATGCGTTCCAGCAGAATCGTGAAATCACCATCGCCCGATGCCAGCACAATGGCATCGCCTCTCTGCGCCGCCTCATAAACATCCAGCGCAATGCCTACGTCCCAATCTGCCTTGGTTGAACCGTCCAGGCGCTTGAGCATGGGTTTCAGGCGCACAGTAAAGCCGATGGCTCGCAAAATATTCTGAAACTGCCGCTGCTTCTCGTCGCCCCGATCCGTAGCGTAGGCAAAGGCGCTCACTACTTCACGCTGGTCGGTCACCCGGGCCCAGAACTTGTTGTAGTCGAAGTTCGCCTGGTAGGCCTGGCGGCACGTGTAGTAGATGTTCTGCACGTCGACGAAGAGGCTGATTTTCTGCATGCTGGCTGGTTCGGGCTCGAGCCCGGAATTTCCTGGCAGGCGGTGCCGGCCACCCTACACCTCTGGCGCCGCAACTCAAGCGGGCGATCCGCGTGATTACTGCGCTGGGGGCCGGGCGGGGAGACCTTCGCGTATGGCGCCGGAGAATTTTGCGCCGTCGCCGGCCAGGCGGGCACGCTGAGTGATGTCGCTGCGGCGTATCAGTGCCTCCAGCCCGAGCGTGGTGTTGACGGCACCCACCTCGTAGGCCAGATCCACCAGGTAGCCGTTCGCCATCAAGCGCCAGTCGAGTGGGAAGGTCGACCCTACCGCTTTCGCGTGCTTCCAGATGGTGGTGGTGCAATTTTGAGTCAACGCGTTGTACCAGTCCGGCGTCTCGGCAAGGGCATTCATCTCCCGCACATAGTCGAGCAGCAGGGTGCGATCGCCGGCTGTTTCGATGGTGCGGTACAGTTCCACCCGTTCGCCGCGATAGTTGGTGCGCAGCGCCACCACGTCGGTCTCGTCGGCGACGACATAGTAGACCTCGAATTGGCGGAAGAACCCACGCAGCGCTGAGTAGGTCTCCCCCTTTTCCTTGCGCGTCTCGATGGAAATCGCGAGGTGCTGCCCGTCTGCGAACTCCCAGCTGGCTATGGTGTGGCCGTAGAGGGTCGGGCCCCAGAACGAGATGAACAGATCCATACCGACCAATGAATCGAGGTCGTAGGTACGAGTGACCCACCCCTCGGTGAAATCGTTCTCCCCGCGATAGCGAAAGCTGCGCACGTTGCGAATAGTGAGCTCTGAGCCGTCGATCGTGGCGGTGGCCAACCGCGCGACCTGCGGCTGCCAGTCGCGGTCGTTACTGGGCGTGAGGGTGAGCCACCAGGCCAGCACGGCCGCGAACAGGACAAAGACGCTGATGGTGGCTGGCCACCAGGGTCGAACCAGCGCTGCAATAACGGCGGCAACTGCGAGCAAGCCGCCCGCGAGCGCACCAGCCATTACATGTGATTCCGGGCCGTCGATCCACAGCGCGAGACCTGCCCACAGTATCGCGAGCAGGAGCAGCAGCGAAACCAACGCACGCAGGATGCGGCGGCTGAGTCCCAAGGTGGAAACGGGTGCGCCGGGGCTATCTTTCACGAAGTGCTGCTAATTGAACGGTGCCGGCGGTAACGCTACAACTTATTGCCAACAGATCGCATGCCCCGGGTTCGCAGGCCGCTGAATTTGCCGCGAGCTATTAGCCGATCCGGACGACCAGAAAACCAACTATCGCGTGACCACCGGCATCGACGTCTGCATTACCTCGCCCGGCCCGGCGCATTCCTCACGGCATTGCGGATAGCTCGCCCGGGGTTCGGGTCGGTCCCCACATCATTGTCGCGCTCATCGCGGCTGCGCCGTTGCTCCCGGCGCTCCTCGTTTGCTGCGCGCGTGGCGCGATCTCGTTGCGCCCTGGTGCGGACGTAGTCGGTGTTGTTGTCCGTGCGCATGACGCCGGGTGCACTGGCCGCTGCGGGCTCATCCGCCGGGTCGTCGGCGGCTGCCGCCGGGCGTGCTGGACGCTGTACCGGGCTCGTGGCCACCACGTTGGGCCGCACTTCCACCCGCTCGCCGTTCGCCAACGGCCGGTCACTGAATTCCGTCACTCCGTCTTTGTTCACGCGCTTGTAGATTTCCTGCCCGGCTGCAGGGAGGCTGAGCGCCAGCATGATCATGGAGGCCAACAAGAGCTTCTGACTATTCATATCAGTTCACCGGGAACGGTAAGTGTCTAATTTTAGACCAGCCGCGGCTCGGGCGGTTCGGCTATTTAGCCCATTGCTGCGAGCCTTACGCTCAAAGGCTTTGAGGATTGCTCGCCGGCGCCAGCATCTAACCTAATCCGGGAAAGGAGCCGGGTTCATGTTAGTTAGACAACGGGACACGGCACCTGTTCCCGCCTTTTTAGGCACCTCTTTCCATCAGCGCTCTCACGCCAGGAATGGTTGAACCAGGTCCTCCGACACGGCCCACAGCCGCTCAGCCAGTGCTTGATCACTGGCATACGACCCCTTCGTTTCTGCGGGGTTGCAGTCTTCGAAATAGAAGCCGCTGACGCCATCGAGGCGGGCATCGATCGCCACGTAGACCTGCGTGGCGGCGCCCTGGGCGGCGGTTTTCATGCCCTTGCGCAGGGGTGCATCAGGGTCGCGCATCTTGCCGGTCATGTAGCGGCCCAGGTTAGTGCCAACCAGGCCGGGGTGAATGGCGTTCGCGGTCAGACCCTCGCCGCCATCCGCATCGTCGGCGTAGCGCCGGGTCAGTTCATTTGACATCAGGATGTTCGCCAGCTTCGTCTGGCCGTAGGCCTTAAAGGGCTGGTAGCCAGTAGCGCCGGACAGGTTATCGAACTGGATCCCGCCCGCCGGCGCGAGGGTATAGCCCACACTCGACACCATCACGATGCGCCCGGCCGGTGCGGCCTGGACCTGCGCGAGCAGTCGCCGCGTGAGCAGGTAGTGCCCGAGGTGATTCACGACAAACTGCTTCTCCAGCACCACGCCGTTTACCTCCACCTGCTCGAGTTCGGGTAAGGCCATGATGCCGGCGTTGCAGATCAGGATATCCACGGGCACGTCGAGGGCCTGCACCGCCGCCGCACACTGCACCACGGACTCCATGTCCGTGAGCTCGCACACCACCGGCACCGTCTTGCCGCTGACCGAAGCGCAGGCCTGCTCGGCCTTTTCCAGGGTGCGGGCC
>Ga0265303_10000571_pt1 | contig 21012 bp, 18 predicted proteins | sample Helome_2_FD_192494 | JGI IMG/M metagenome (GOLD analysis project Ga0265303, IMG submission 192494) | Marine sediment microbial communities from subtidal zone of North Sea - Hel_20160317 (Illumina Assembly) | ecosystem: Environmental > Aquatic > Marine > Subtidal zone > Sediment ... | reverse complement strand
TAACTATAATTAGCGCACCTAAATGTCCACTTTGTGTCGGACATTTTGGGTTTATTAAATTCTCCACACAGGGAAAATCAACCACATAGTTCCCCAATAAAGGACTCTATCCATATCCTTACGGGACAGTATGGCTCCTGGCTTAAACCTCAAGTTTCAGATTTGCTGAAAGCTGTATCAGAGAGCAAGCAATATTTAGAATATGCCTCTATCTGCCCCCAATTCTTTCTTAATGTAGTTGGTGATTAAAAAACCGAAGCACTCAACTCATGCACCGCCGTCAGCATCTCCGCATCATCCGTTAACGCTTCCGCAATACAACTCCGACACGCAACAACCGGATTAATGCCATCCGCAATCAACTTCGCCGCATGCACCAGCAGCCGCGTACTCGCCCCCTCCTCCAGTCCACTACCTTTCAAATTCCGCGTCATCTGCGCAAACTTGATGAGCTGTTCGGCGGTAGCTTTATCAACACCGGTCTCGTTCACCAGGATCTTCGCTTCCAGCGCTGCCGACGGGTAATCAAACTCCAGCGCGACGAAGCGCTGGCGTGTCGATTGCTTCAAATCCTTCAGCACGCTCTGGTAACCGGGGTTATACGAAATCGCCATGCAGAACTCCGGCCCGGCCTCGATCACCTCGCCGAGTTTTTCCATTGGCAGTGCGCGGCGGTCGTCGGCCAGCGGGTGGATGACCACGGTGGTGTCCTTGCGGGCCTCGACGATTTCGTCCAGGTAGCAGATCGCGCCGTTGCGCACCGCTCTTGCCAGGGGCCCGTCGACCCAGACGGTTTCGCCGCCAGTGATGAGGTAGCGCCCGACCAGGTCGGAGGCGGTCAGGTCGTCGTGGCAGGAGACGGTGATCAGCGGCAATTTAAGGCGCCAGGCCATGTGTTCCATGAAGCGGGTCTTGCCGCAGCCGGTTGGGCCTTTTAGCAGGATAGGCAGTTGATTTTTATAGGCGGCTGCGAAGACGGTCAGTTCGTCGCCGACGGGTTCGTAGTAGGGTTCTTCCTCGATGAAGTATTCTTCGGGTTTTATTGCTCTGACAGTCATTTAGGGTCCGGGAGGTAGTTTGTATCGATGGATGCATCTTGCCATAGGCGCAGGTTCGCGGACAGCGTCCGCTCCTACAGCCCATATTTCCGCCGCCGGGATAACAAAGATATAGATCCCCTCTCCCCCCGCCTTCGCGGGGGCAGGCTCTGGCCCTCCCCCTGAGGGGGAGGGGACATAAACCCCACCCGCGGCCTACCTTATATATATATTCTATTTTGCTATCGCAAAATTCGATAGAAACCACCACCCGCGGTATATGGCGTATATAAGGAATACGCGCTATGGTTATCGCCCTGTTTGCCCCGGTTGGCCCTCGCACCTGCCCGGCAGGTCCGCAGCCCCTTCAACAGCTCGCGCGCAACGGGACTAGAAATTCAAAGAATTCATGATGTTATATACGCCCTGGGCGTAACTTTGGAGGCTATCAATGTCGGATGTTATCGCAACCAACCAGACGATCCTGGTGGTGGGAGGCGGCATCAGCGGTGTCACCGCCGCCATCGAGGCCGCGGAATGCGGCAAGCAGGTCATCCTGGTCGAGAAGAACCCGTCCCTCGGCGGCCGCGTCAGCCAGCTGTACAAGTATTTCCCCAAGCTGTGCTTCCCGTCCTGCGGCATGGAAATCAACCTGCGCCGCGCCAAGGCGAACCGCAACCTGACCGTGCTGACCATGACCGAGGTCTCCGCCGTCAGCGGTGAATCCGGCAACTACAGCGTCACGCTGAAGACCCAGCCCCGCTATGTCAACGAGAACTGCACCGCCTGCGGCGAGTGCGAGAAGGCGGTCGAGTCCGAATTCGACAGCGAATACGACTACGGCATGAAGCAGCGCAAGGGCGCCTACCTGCCGTTCAACATGGCCTACCCGCAGCGCTACGTGCTCGATCCGAACATGATCGGCACCGACGACGCGCAGAAGGCGAAGGATGCCTGCAAGTACGGCGCTATCGACCTCGACATGCAGGAATCCGAGGCCACGCTGACCGTCGGCGCCATCGTCTGGGCCACCGGCTGGCAGCCGTACGACGCCGACAAGATCCAGCCCTACGGCCACGACCGTTTCGACAACGTCGTGACCAGCGTCGAGTTCGAACGCATGCTGGATCCGTTCGGCCCGACCGGCGGCAAGATCGTACGCCCGAGTGACGGCAAGGAAGCGAAGGACGTGGCCTTTATCCAGTGCGCCGGTTCGCGCGACGTCAATCACCTGCGCCACTGCTCGCGCATCTGCTGCATGGCGACGCTGAAACAGACCACGTACCTGCGCGAGAAGTTCGAGGACGACTTCAAGGCCAGCGTCTACTACATCGACATCCGCGCCATCGACCGCATCGACGACTTCTACCAGAAGGTACAGGACGACGAGAACGTCAGCTTTATCAAGTCGAAGGTCGCCAGCATCACCGAGGACAAGGAAACGGGCAACCCGGTCCTGCACGGCGTCGACACCGAGGGCTATCACCGCTACAGCAACCCGCATGACCTGTGCGTGCTGGCGGTCGGCATGGAGCCGAGCGTGCCGAAGGATGCCTTCCCGGTCGACGTGGTCATCAACGAGAGCGGCTTCATCGAGGCCGACGAAAAGAACGGCGGCATCTTCGCGGCCGGTTGCTCATCCGATGCACTGGATGTGAACCGCGCAGTCCAGAGTGCGACCGCCAGTGCATTGCGTGCAATCCAGGTGGTGAACCGGGTTGCAGGAACGGAGGGTTAAACAGTGTCTGACGAAATCAAGGTAGGCGCATACATCTGCAAGGGCTGCGGGCTGGGCGATCGCCTCGACTGCGGTCAACTGGCCACCATCGCCGAGCGCGAGGGCAAGGCCAACCTGGTGCGCGAACACGAGTTCCTGTGCAACGCCGAAGGCGTGAAGATGATCCAGGACGACATCGACAACGAGGGCGTCAACAAGGTCATGATCGCCGCCTGCTCGCGCCGTTCCAAGACCGAGGCCTTCAATTTCGACAACGTCGCCATCAGCCGCGCCAACCTGCGCGAGGGCGTCATCTGGGTACGCCCGGACGATGACGAGTCGCGCGAGACCACGCAGGAAATGGCCGCCGACTACATCCGCATGGGCTGTTCCGAGATCAAGTTCATGACCCTGCCGCATGTCAGCGAGGAAACCGCCAGCAACAACCACCTGCTGGTGGTCGGCGGCGGCGTGGTCGGCATGACGGCCGCGATCGAGGCAGCCGCGGCCGGTTACCCGGTCACCCTGGTCGAGAAGAGTGGCCAGCTGGGTGGCGGCGCAGCCTTTGAATACAAGCGCGTCCCGGAACACGCCCCCTATCAGGAACTGGAAGATAACGGCGTGGCCGAAATGGTCGCGAAGGTCGAGGCGGACGGCAAGATCACCGTGCACCTCAATTCAACGCTTACCAAGACCAGTGGCGCACCGGGTCGCTTCTCGGCGGACATCTCCACAGAAAGTGGCTCCACCGCCACCGAAAACTTCGGCGCCATCATCATGGCCTCGGGTGCGCGCAACTACGACGCGAACCAGTTGCCGGAACTCGGTTACGGCAAGACCCCGGACGTGGTCGACCAGACCGGTCTGGAAAAACTGGCCATGGAGGCCAACGGCGGCCCGATCAAGCGCCCGTCCGACGGCAAGGAAGTGCAAAACGTGGTGTTCGTGCAGTGCGCCGGCCAGCGTTCCACCAGGGAAGGCCACCTGCCCTACTGTTCCGGTCACTGCTGCCTGACCTCGATCAAGCAGGCGATGTATTTCAAGGACCAGAACCCGCAGATCGACACCAACATCATCTATACCGACATGCGCACCCCGGGGACCGGCGGCGAGGACTTCTACCGCAGCGGGCAGCAGAAGGGCATCACCTTCACCAAGGGCACGGTCAGCGAGGTCACGGTCGGCGCCAACGGCCCGGAAGTGAAATTCAGCGACCTGATCCTGAACCAGGAAGTGAACGAGAAGGCCGACCTGGTGGTGCTGGCCACCGGCGAGGTCCCGAACTCCGGTGTCGACATCGAGGCGGTGGCCATCGAGGAAGATGAAGAGGGCGAAGGAGAAACCACGACCGCACCCGAGGTCAAGGTCGAGTCCATCCTCAACCTCACCTACCGCCAGGGCCCGGACCTGCCGCACCTGAAGTACGGCTTCAACGACTCGCACTTCATCTGCTTCCCGTACGAGACGCGCCGCACCGGCATCTACTCCGCCGGACCGGTACGCCGCCCGATGGACATGCTGCAGGCCAAGGAAGACGCCACAGGCGCCGCCCTCAAGGCCATCCAGGCACTTGAAAACGCCAAGCTCGGCCGCGCCGCGCACCCGCGCTCCGGCGACCTGTCGTTCCCCAGCTTCCGCCGCGAGGGCTGCACCCAGTGCAAGCGCTGCACGGTAGAATGCCCGTTCGGCGCCATCGACGAGGACGAGGAACGTTACCCGCAGTTCAACGAGGCACGCTGCCGCCGCTGCGGCACCTGCATGGGTGCCTGCCCGGTGCGCGTGATCTCCTTCGAGAACTACTCGGTGGATACCGTCGGTCAGCAGCTGAAGAATATCGACATGCCGGACGAGTTCGACGAGAAACCGCGCATCCTGGTACTGGCCTGCGAGAACGACGCCTACCCGGCGCTCGACATGGCCTCGCAGAACGGCAATCACTACACACCGTTTGCCCGCGTGATCCCGGTCCGCTGCCTCGGTTCGGTCAACACCATCTGGATAACGGATGCATTGAACAGCGGCTACGACGGCATCGTGCTGATGGGCTGCCAGAAGGGTGATAACTACCAGTGCCACTTCGTGAAGGGCTCCGAAATCGCCCATGTGCGCATGAGCAAGATCGATGACACGCTGGAATCACTGAGCCTCGAGAAGGAACGCGTCGCAACCTACGAGGTGGCCATCACGGATATCGAACGTGCCCCGCAACTCATCAACGACATGGCCGAGGCCGTTGAAAAAGTCGGCATGAGCCCGTTCAAGTTCTAGGAGATAACAATGACTGATGCAAACCAGCAAATGGTCGAACAGTACCGCAACAACTTCCTGCGCGAGGTCGAGGACAACGTCGAGGAAGGCGAGTGGGTGAAGATGTGCATGCAGTGCGGCGTGTGCTCCGGCTCCTGCCCGCTGGGTCCGCACTGGGACCATCCGCCGCAGGAACTGTTCATGATGATCCGTGCCGGCAAGCGCGACGAGGTGCTGCAGTCCAGCTCGATGTGGATGTGTACCTCCTGTTACAACTGCATTGTGCGCTGCCCGCGCGAACTGCCGATCACGCACATCATGCACGGCCTCGCCCACTACGCGAAGCGCCTCGGCATCGCGCCGAAGGAACAGCCGACCCACAAGTTCTCGCAGCTGTTCTGGAATAACCTGGTCAAGACCGGCCGCGTCAACGAGCTGAAGCTGGGCCTGTCGCTGTATTTCATGAACGGTATCGGCGAAGGCATCAAGACCTCGCTGAAGATGCAGAAGATCGGCCTCGGCATGCTGATGACCAAGCGCCTCACCCCGATGGAACTGATTGGCGGTCACAAGTGCAAGGGCGCCGGTGACCTGAAAAAGATTCTCAAGAAGGCAGAAGAACTCGAGGCCGCACGTATACCCGCGGCCGGCAAGTGAGGACATAAATCATGGCTAAGAAATCCTATTCATTCTATCCCGGTTGCTCCTCGCAGAAGGCGGCGTCGGCCTCCAACTACATGGTGTCGGTGGATACCATGTGCAAGACGCTGGACATCGAGCTGAACGAAATCCCGGACTGGAACTGCTGCTCCGCTTCCATCGGCTACGCCGGCGGCGGCGAGTTGCCGCGCCTGGCACTGAGTGCGCGCAACATGGCCATCTCCGAGAAAGAGAACCCCAACCAGGACATCGTCGCCACCTGTGCCGCCTGCTGGCTCGCCACCAAGGAGACGCAGGAACGTCTGCACGATGACGACAACCTGATGGCCGAAACCAACCAGGCGCTGGCCGAGGCCGGTCTCAAGGTCGAAGGCAACCAGAAGATCCGCCACATGGTGGAAGTGCTGATCGAGGACTTCGGTTACGAGGAAATGGGCAAGCACGTCACCAAGCCGCTGGACGGCATCAAGATCGCCGGTTACGTCGGCTGCCAGACCAACCGCCCGTTCGGCATCGACGGCGAGTCGTATGAAAACCCGAAGTACCTCGACAAGCTGGTCGAGACCATGGGTGCCGAACCGGTCGAGAACTACGACAAGAAGGTGTCCTGCTGCGGCGGTGCGCTGGCCTTCTCGGAACCGGAAAAGAGCCAGGCGCTGATCAAGGACATCATCGAGTCCGCCTATGACGGCGGTGCCGACATGATCGTCACGCCCTGCCCGGTCTGCCAGATGAACGTCGAGGTCTACCAGGACCACATCAACCAGAAGTACAAGACCAAGTTCAAGATGCCGGTGGTGTACTACTCCACCCTGATGAGCGTGGCCTACGGCAAGAGCGGCAAAGAAGCCGGTCTCGATGGCCAGATCATCAAGGCCAGGCAGCTGGAAGAGATCGCCTCGAAGTAACACTCCCAAGAGGGGACAGACTGAAGTCTGTCCCCGTTCCTCTTATGCGTTACCGAATCGGTGAAACGCCCGGCGAAATCGGTGAACCGGTCGGACACGGCGTCATTGCCATGGCCGGCCGCGGTCCTCAGTTTCCTGATGGGCATCGGCTTCGTCATCGCCGGTCTGCGCAGCCGCCATTACTGGATGACGATCTGGGGCACGGGCCTGTCGTTGTGCAGCGCCGCCTATCTGGTCTACTACAGCCTGCTCCTGTAACTCTCTGATTAATCGATATTTCTCTGCCGTTGCCGCGCGCCTGCCGGCGGCCACGCAGTGGCCTGCACCCGTTTCAGCTAACCCCGGCACTGGCCGATAGCCTGACAGACAGGCACGGCGACAACGGCCGCCTGTTTACCCAGGGATCGGGGCCATCATTACCAGGGAGCAGGCAGCCACATGAGTACTTCACAAGCGACTTTCGCGTTCGTGCAAACCCTTGCAGCGGAACTCTCTCACCAGGAATTCGATATCCCGCCATTCCCGGATGTGGCGATTCGTATTCGTGATGCGATGAACAATTCGAATGTCACCACCCATGACATCGCGAAAATCATCACTGCGGATCCGGTACTGACAACACGGCTGCTGCGCATGGCGAACTCGGCGCTGCTGCGGCGCGGTCCGATCGAAATCACCGACATCAAAGTTGCCATCGGTCGACTGGGTTTTGACCTTGTCAGGAACACCGTGGTCTCGCTGGCCATGGACACCACCTTTGCTGCAGACAACGTGAATGCCGAAGTGCGTAAATATATCGATGCCGTCAGGGCACACAGCACGCATGTCTGCGCGCTGGCCTATATCCTCGCCAAGCGGCAACCGGGCATAGAAAATCCCGAGGAAGTGATGCTGACCGGCCTGCTGCACGATATCGGCAAATTCTACATCCTCAACCGCGCGAACGATTTTCCGGAGCTGTTTGGCGAACCCGAACAACTGGACGATCTGCTGGCGACCTGGCATACCGGTGTCGGCCGGGCGATTATCGAATCCTGGGGCTTCCCGGTACACATTGCCGAGGCCATCGACGAACACGAGACCCTCACGCGCTATCAGCCGGGCTCGATCGATATGACCGACATCGTGCTGGTCGCCAACCTGTTCGTGAACCTGCACGAGAATCCGCCGGATGAACTGCCGGACCTGTCGGAAATCCCGGCCTGCAAGAAAATGGAGATCAACCACGAGGTCATGGAAGGCATCATGGCTGCATCCGAGGATGAAATCCGCTCCATCGAGCAGGCGCTTGGGGGCTCCGCGCACCCGGTTGCGCCACCGCCACCACCGTACTGATATGAAGTGACAAAAGGGGCCGGATACAATTTAGGACGTGAAATGTATCCGGCCCCTTTTATTCTTTTATTCGGTAATTCCCGCCTGTACGAAGAAAATATCGACTACCTCCGCACGGCCGATATCATGCTCGAGCTGGAGCAGGAGATCCGCTCCATCGAAGAGGCGCTTGGCGAATGACCGCCCGGTTGTCATCCGGGCTATTTCGTGACTCGTAATCGTCTGCAACCGGAGAAGAAATCGGATCTGGTACTCTGGTATCATTTGCGCTGTTGCGACAAAAGTGTGTCCCGTTCGATACCAGAATCACCATGACCGATCCACGAATTGAAGACCTGAATATTGCCGCCTGCGAGCCCCTGATCACGCCGCATGAACTGAAGCAGCGCCTGCCGATAACCCCCGGCGAGGCTGATAGCGTGATCAGCAGTCGCGCCATCGTACGCGACATCCTGGACCGCAAGGACCAGCGCCAGATGATCGTGGTAGGCCCGTGCTCCATTCACGATCCGGAAGCCGCGGTTGAGTACGGCAGGCGCCTGCGCAATCTGGCAAGAAAGGTCCAGGACCGTCTGTTCCTGGTCATGCGGGTGTATTTCGAGAAACCGCGCAGCACGGTCGGCTGGAAGGGCCTGATCAACGACCCGCACATGAACGGGTCATTCGAGATCGAGGAAGGCCTGCACATCGCGCGGCGCCTGCTGCTCGACCTGGCCGAACTGCAGCTGCCGCTGGCGACCGAGGCGCTGGACCCGATCTCGCCACAGTACCTGCAGGACCTGATCTCGTGGTCGGCCATCGGTGCACGCACCACCGAGTCGCAGACCCACCGGGTCATGTCCAGCGGCCTGTCCTGTGCGGTCGGTTTCAAGAACGGTACCGATGGCAGTTTCGGAGTTGCCATCAATGCACTGAAGTCCGTCAGTCACCCGCACAATTTCCTCGGCATCGATGAATACGGTCATGTGTCCACGGTCGAGACGACCGGCAATGACTACGGTCACATTGTGCTGCGCGGCGGCAACGGGCAGCCCAATTATGACGAGGAGAATATCGCCCGCTGCAAACAGGCGCTGCGTGATGCCGGGGTACGCCCGTACATCATGGTCGATTGCAGCCATGACAATTCCTGCAAAAACCCCGACCTGCAGCCCGGTGTCGCCGAGGATGTCACCCGCCAGTTACTCGCGGGCAACCAGTCGATCATCGGCCTGATGATCGAGAGCAACATCAATGCCGGCAACCAGCCCATCCCGGACGACATCACGCAGCTTAAGTATGGCGTATCGGTCACGGACGGCTGCATCGACTGGGAGACGACCGAGGCATGCATCATGCAGATGCATGATCGCCTGGCAGAACTGTAGGAGCGGACGCTGTCCGCGATTAAATCACTATTAATTCGCGCGTTCCCGCGCTCCTACATGAACAGCAGCATCTGCAGGAGCTGGTCGTACCCCCAATTATATCCTCGTCATTCCCGCGAAGGCGGGAATCCAGTTCTAGTAAATGCGGTTGAGCTTGTGGTTCATGCTATGTGAATTCATCAATGCGAAGCCACATCCAGGATAAGATTAACAGTAACTCGCTATTCAGGACTGGATTCCCGCCGGAGCCTGCCCCCGCGAAGGCGGGGGCGGGAATGACTGCCAGGCTGTATTAACCAGCGGGTTAGTTTGTTATTTCTCTGTGCCCTCTGTGGCAATTGTTTTCTCTTTTCCTGGCGCCTTTGCGCCTTGGCGCGAGACTGTTTTAAAACGGTAATCAACACTCGATCACATTCACCGCCAGGCCGCCGCGTGCGGTTTCCTTGTACTTGGTCTGCATGTCGGCGCCGGTTTCGCGCATGGTCTTGATCACCTTGTCGAGCGAGACGAAGTGTTTGCCGTCACCGCGCAGCGCCATGCGCGAGGCGTTGATTGCCTTGACTGCGCCCATGGCATTGCGCTCGATGCAGGGGACCTGTACCAGCCCGCCGACCGGGTCGCAGGTCAGGCCGAGATTGTGCTCCATGGCAATCTCGGCGGCATTCTCGACCTGCTCCGGTGTCCCGCCGTTGACCTCGGTCAGCGCGCCCGCAGCCATGGAGCAGGCAGAACCCACTTCACCCTGGCAGCCGACCTCGGCGCCCGAGATCGAGGCATTCTCCTTGTAGAGGATGCCGATCGCGCCCGCCGTCAGCAGGAAGCGCACGATGCCGTCATCATTGGCACCCGGACAGAAACGCCAGTAGTAGTGCATGACGGCCGGGATAATGCCAGCCGCACCGTTGGTCGGCGCGGTCACCACGCGTCCGCCGGCGGCATTCTCCTCATTGACCGCCAGCGCAAACAGATTGACCCAGTCCATAGTGCCCAGCGGGACCTTGTGGAGTTCCTGCTCGTGGGAAAGCTGGCGATGCAGGCGCGCGGCACGCCGCTTCACCTTCAGACCGCCGGGCAACACACCCTCGGTATGGCAACCGCGCTCCACGCAGGCCTGCATGACCGCCCAGATGTTCAACAGCCCCGCGCTGATCTCGCTTTCGGACCGCCAGACCCGCTCGTTTTTCAGCATCACCTGGCTCATCGAGATGCCTTCATCGGCACAGCGCGCGAGCAGCATATCACCGGTGGTAAACGGCAGCGGCAGTGCCGTCGTGTCCTCGACGATGCGGTCCTCGCCGGCCGCCGTCTCGTTGAGCACGAAGCCGCCGCCGACGGAGTAATAGGTACGCTCGAGAAGCGGCTCGCCGTCCGCGGCAAAGGCACTGAAGGTCATGCCGTTCGGATGGAAGGGCAACACCTCGCTGCGATGAAAGGTCAGGTCTTCGCCGGCATTGAAGGTCAGCTCGCGCGCACCGTCGAGCCTGAGATGGCCATCGGCCGCGATCTGCTCGAGGCGCGCCGGGATGGCGCGGGTATTCACCGTTTCCGGATCTTCCCCTTCAAGACCGAGGATGATTGCCTTGTCGGTACCGTGCCCCTTGCCGGTGGCACCGAGCGAGCCGTACAGCGCGACATGCAGTTTCGCCAGCCGGTCGAAGTGGCCCGCATCGTGCAGCGAGCGGATGAACATCCCGGCCGCACGCATGGGACCCACCGTGTGGGAACTGGAGGGACCGATACCGATTTTAAAAAGGTCAAAGACACTGATTGCCATGCCAAGCCTGCGCGGGTGCTGTCGTGATGAGTGTTACCGCCGAAGATACATGAAAACCCTGCAGACTGCCTGCACCCCAAAGAGGACATGGCTGCGTGGTCTGGTCTACAATCACCCCGGAACAGGCGCATGGGGCGAATACAGGAGGCTGGGTATGGACGGTTTTTCCCAATTTACACTGGTGGTGCTTGCGATAGCCGTGGTCACGGTTTTCATGGGCGTCAAGACGGTTCCGCAGGGGTACGAATGGACGGTGGAGCGCTTTGGGCGCTACCGCAGAACCTTGCGCCCGGGGCTCAACCTGGTCTTCCCCTACGTCGATCGCATCGGCCACAAGCTGAACATGATGGAAACCGTGTTCGACATCGCCAGCCAGGAGGTGATCACCCGCGACAATGCCATGGTCAGAGCCGACGGAGTGGTGTTTTTCCAGATCCTCGACGCCGCCAAGGCCGCCTACGAGGTCAATGACCTGGATCGCGCCATCCTCAACCTCACCATGACCAATATCCGTACCGTGATGGGCAGCATGGACCTCGATGAACTGCTGTCGCAGCGCGATGCCATCAATGCACGCCTGCTGACGGTTGTGGATGCCGCCTCGACACCGTGGGGCATCAAGGTCACGCGTATCGAGATCAAGGATATCCAGCCGCCACAGGACCTGATCGACGCCATGGCCCGGCAGATGAAGGCCGAGCGTGAAAAACGTGCCGTGATCCTGGACGCCGAGGGTCTGCGTCAGTCGGAAATCCTGCGTGCCGAGGGCGAAAAGAAGGCCATCATGCTCGATGCCGAGGGACGCAAGGAGGCGGCGTTCCGCGATGCCGAGGCGCGCGAGCGCTCGGCGCAGGCCGAGGCCAGGGCAACCACCATGGTGTCGGAAGCCATCGCGAAAGGCGATATCAATGCCATCAATTATTTCATCGCCCAGAATTATGTCGGTGCCCTCAAGGACATCGGCGCGGCACCCAACCAGAAGCTGGTGCTGCTGCCGCTCGAGGCCTCCAGCGTCATCGGCTCGCTGGCCGGTATTGCGGAAGTGGCGAAAGAAGCCTTGCAAAAGCAGGGGCAGGCATAATGGAGGCATTGATCCAGCAGGTGGACTACTGGCACTGGTGGATACTGGGTGGCATCCTGCTGCTGATCGAGGTGCTGGCGCCGAGCTTCTTTTTCCTGTGGCTGGCGATCGCCGCCGCCGTCACCGGGCTGATCCTGCTCGGCGTCCCCGAGCTCGGCTGGCAGTACCAGCTGATCATCTTTTCCGGCCTGTCGGTGGTGAGCATCGCGCTGTTTCGCCGCTACCAGCGACGCAATCCCGCAACCACCGACCAGCCGGCCCTGAACCGTCGCGGCGAGCAGTACATCGGCCGGACGTTCACGCTCGAACAGCCGGTCGTCAACCGCGTCGGTAAGCTGCGGGTCGACGATTCCACCTGGCGCATCACCGGGGACGACCTGCCGGCCGGGACGCGCGTCACAGTTACCGGTGTCGACGGCGTCGTGCTCGAGATCACGCGCACACCCTCCTGATGTTTATATCCTGCTGTTTTATAGGCATTATAAGTATGCCGGCCTGACACGCCGGGCCTGTCTGCCGGGCTCCAAATTCCGCCCGGCATGCCGATATATGCCATACGGCCATGGTGCCGGGGCAACGCCAACACGGCTCAGACAGGCAAGCATATGAAACCCAAAAAGAACGCGGGCAAGAAATTCAACGGCCAGGAAATCCTCCGCGACCTGATCCCGCTGAATGCACTGGGTGATGACCGCTACCGCGAGGTGACGACCAGCCTGTCCATCAAGGACATCAGCGCGGGCTGTTACCTGTTCGGTGAAGGTGACCGCGACAACCACTCGATCTACCTGCTCGATGGTGTAGTCAACTTCATCGATGCCAACGGCAAGGTCACCGGCGTGGTCAGTGCGGGCACCGACCCGGCCCGCTACCCGCTGGCCAACCAGCAGCCACGCATTACCACCGCACGCGCCGCGACCAAGGCGGTGATCGCCACCATCGATTCCACCCTGCTGGATGTCATGCTGACGCTCGACCAGACGGCCGAGACCGGGACCATTGATTTAAGCGCCGGCTCCGAGGACGACTGGATGACGCATATGCTGCAGTCCGAGGCCTTCTCGCGCATGCCACCTGCCGACATACAGCGGCTGATCCAGTCACTGCAACCGGTGAATGTCTATGCCGGAGACACCATCGTCCGTCAGGGAGACGAAGGCGACTATTTTTACATCATCCGCGAGGGTACCTGCTCGGTGACGCGACTGGCATCCGGCAAGGGCTGGGATGTTCCGCTGGCGGAACTCGGTCCGGGTGACTGTTTCGGCGAGGATGCGCTGGTGTCCGATGCAGAGCGCAATGCGACGGTCACCATGCTGTCGGACGGTTCGCTCATGCGCCTGTCGAAGCAGCATTTCGTCGATATTCTGAAAAAACCGCTGGTGCGTTACATCGATTACGATCTGGCAGAAACGGCCGTCAAATCCGGCAATGTCTGGGTGGATGTACGCACGGCGGACGAATTTGCAAATGGCGCGCTCGAGGGCAGCACCAACATTCCGCTGGCGATGGTACGGGAAACCATGAAGAAACTCGACGCGACCAAAACCTACATCCTGTATTGCGATACCGGTCGACGCAGTGCGGCTGCCGCCTTCCTGCTCGGTCAGCGCGGTTTCGATATATCCGTACTGGAAGGCGGCCTTAATCTTGGCGCACCGCAATTAATTGCCGGTGCAGGTGCCGTGACCAGTGAATTGTCGATCACCTCCATGGACAGCGACACGGCGCCCGCGCCGTCCGCCACGGTGGTGAATGCACCAATCGAGGTCCCGCCCAGCAATGAGGCAGAGACCCTGCGCCGGGCACTCAAGCAGGCCAGGGCCGCGGAAGAGGCGTCCCGCGGGCATCTCGAGCAGCTGCAGAACGAGGTGGCAACACTCGGGGCAGACCTGAAGCGCTATACCGACAAGGTCATGCAGGTCGAAATCGCACACGAGAGTGAGCGGCTTGCAAGAGAAACCCTGACTGAACGGCTCGAGAAGCTGCTTGCCGCAATCGCGAAGAAATAGCCCGCTCCCGCCCATCCGACCACCCGCTCCCGGTATAATGTCCTGCCTGATGCAGAGACAATCGTGCCGGTGTCTATATGAAATCATTCTTCGCGGGTATATTCATCGCCCTGCTCCTCACAGGCTGTGCTTCACTGAACGAGAAAAAGAAAGAGCGCGCCCTCGAACAGGCAACCATGATCTACGAGCGGTCCATCCGCTGGGGTGACTTCGCGACTGCTGCCCGTTTCCAGCGCATGGAGGGTACTGCCACGCAGCCGGCGGCCCTCCCCGGGAATGTCAGTGTGACCTCGTACCAGCAGGTAAACAGCCGCACGCTTGCGGATGGCGACGAAGTGAAAATCACCGTGCGGATCGACTACTACAACAGCGATACCCTCAAGGTGATCACGCTGACCGACGAGCAGGCCTGGAAATACTATCCGGATGAAACGATGTGGTACATCACCACGCCCCTGCCTGCCTTCCGCTAACCCGAACTTGCCGTGACAGCGCCCCGCATCACGCCACGTAGCGCAGCCCTCCCGCATGCGCGGGCCAGGCCAGCCGTGCGGTCACGCGACTGATGGCCTGGTGGGGGACACTGCTGGGCGGCACGCTCGGTTACATGTTTGGCGGTCCGCTGGGGGCACTGCTCGGTGCAGCCCTGGGACGCAACTTCGACCGCGGCATCAAACTGACCGATGAACAGGCCGCCTATGGCATCGGCCAGCAGGAACGCGTACAGGCGGCCTTTTTCACTGCCACCTTTTCTGTCATGGGACATGTTGCCAAGGCGGACGGCAAGGTTACCCGGGATGAAATCGCCTCGAGCGAGTCCGTCATGTCACAGATGCGGCTTGATCCGCTGCAGCGCAAGGCGGCGATCGAGCTGTTCAGCGCAGGCAAGAAGGCGGGTTTCCCGCTGCATGATGTGCTCAACCAGTTCAGGCACGAGTGCCACCGCCGCCGCAGTCTGGTGCAGGTATTCCTGGAGATCCAGATTGCGACCGCCCTGGCCGACGGGCAGCTGCATCCCGCCGAGAAGCGCATCCTTTTCTCGATCGGCGCCGAGCTGGGCTTCAATCATGCCGACATCGAACACCTCTTCAGCCTCGGCGGACCGCAACAGGCTCCGCGCAACCGCAAGCAGGAGCTGACCCAGGCCTACGAGGTGCTCGGTGTCGCACAGGATGTCACGGACGCCGAGGTCAAGAAGGCCTACCGGCGAATGATGAGCCAGCATCACCCGGACAAGCTGATCGCAAAGGGACTGCCGGAAGAAATGATCCGCCTGGCGACCGACAAGACACAGCGGATCAAGGCCGCCTACGAGACCATCCGGGACAGCAGGCGGTGACCAAATGAACCGGACAAGCCGTCCTGCTGACACGCCGGCCGCGGATTACGCGGGGCTGACGCCCGATACCCTGCTGGATGCCGTCGAGACCTCCGGCTGCCGGCCCGATGGGCGCCTGCTGGCCCTGAACAGTTACGAGAACCGTGTCTACCAGGTCGGCATCGAGGATGCAGATCCCCTGATTGCGAAATTCTATCGCCCGTCGCGCTGGTCGAACGAGGCCATCCTGGAAGAACACGAGTTTGCGCTCGAACTCGCCGCACAGGAAATCCCCGTGGTCGCCCCGCTGGCCTTCGACGGGTCCACCCTGCACACCTCGCATGGCTACCGGTTTGCGCTCTACCCGCGCCAGGGCGGACACTGGCCGGAATTGAATACGCGCGAGGAACGCGAATGGATGGGGCGCTTTATCGCCCGCCTGCATGCCGTGGGTTCCACCCGGCCGTTCCGGCACCGGCCGGTCCTGGACATCGACAGTTTCGGAGTACGCGCCAGCCAGTTCCTGCAGGAAAACGACTTCATTCCGGCACATATCGGGACGGCCTATGAAACGCTGGTAGCCGATCTGCTCGACCAGGTCATCGCGATGTTCAACACTGCCGGCAACGTCACGCAGATTCGGCTGCACGGGGACTGCCACCCCGGGAACATCCTGTGGACGGAGGACGGGCCGCATTTCGTCGACCTGGATGATTGCCGTACCGGGCCGCCCGTGCAGGACCTGTGGATGCTGCTGTCGGGAGACCGTAACGAGATGCAGTCGCAGCTGATCGATATCATGGAAGGCTACCTGCAATTCAACGAGTTCGACCATCGCGAACTGCTGCTGATCGAGCCGCTGCGCACCCTGCGCATTATCCATTATGCGGCCTGGCTGGCGCGACGCTGGCAGGACCCGGCATTCCCGGCTGCATTTCCCTGGTTCAATACCGACCGTTACTGGGAGGAACATGTACTGACACTGCGAGAACAGGCCGGCCTGCTGAACGAACCGCCGCTGGTTATCTAGCAGCAGTCTATTATCCGGGCCTGTGCGTATCCGGTAACGACCCGGGCAGTATATTTCACTGCAAAGGCGAAATCAGGCAGAACGGCGTGCACTCTCGTCAAATTCTTCCAGTGGCTGCGGCCTGGAAATGGCATAACCCTGCGCATAGTCAACGCCGAGCTCGGACAACATTTCCATGATGCTTTCGCTCTCGACGAACTCCGCGATGGTCTTGATACCGATGATCTTGCCCAGTTGCTGGATAGCGCTGACCATGGCGTGGTTGACGTCATCGGTGTCCATGTCGCGCACGAACGTGCCGTCGATCTTGAGGTAGTCAACCGGCAGGTTTTTCAGGTAACCGAAAGAACTCAGGCCGCTGCCGAAGTCATCGAGTGCAAACCGGCAACCCAGCTTCCTGAGCTCGCGAATAAACTCCGAGGCAGCCGACAGGTTGGATATTGCGGCTGTCTCCGTAATCTCGAAACAGACCGATGCCGGTGGCACACCGTACTTCAGCATGGCTGTCTTGATATGCTGGTGGATGTCCGGATCGCAGACCGATGCACCTGACAGATTGATAGACATCATTCCCGGACACTGCCCGTCATCAGTCCCGCAGTGTTCCGCGTACCATGCGAAACTGTGGCTCACCACCCAGCGGTCGATACCGGTGATCAGGTTGTAACGCTCCGCGGCGGGCAGAAACCTGCCCGGCATCACCAGTTCGCCCTGGTCGTCCTTCATGCGCACCAGCACTTCGAAATGCAGACCGCCGTCGTCATCCGGAGAAAGCGGCGCAATCAGCTGACCAAACAGGACCAGGCGGTCCTCCAGTATGGCTTCCGATATCCGCGACACCCACTGCATCTCGTCCTGGCGACGCATGAGTTCCTCATCACTTGAGGTGTAGATGTGGTAGCGGTTGCCGCCCATATCCTTGGCTGCCTGGCAGGCCAGGTCGGCCTCGCTCATGGCATGCGTGGCGCGCCGGCTGTGCTCGTTGATCAGTGTTATGCCGATACTGGTACTGATCTCGAACACACGATCGTCATTGGAAAAGCGCAACCGTTTGACAGATTCCAGTATATTTCCGGCCAGCGACAGGGCGTTATCGATGGAGCAGTTCTTCATCAGCACACCGAACTCGTCACCGCCCAGGCGGGCGATGGCATCCGAGTCTCGCAGGCATTTCTTCAGCATCGCCGAAAACTGTCTCAGGAGTTCATCACCGGCCTCGTGCGAACCGGTATCGTTCACGATCTTCAGCTGGTCTATATCCACATGGAGCAACACATGTTCTTCGCCCGACTTGCCGGCGTAGCCGATAGCATGGTTTAGCTGCATTTCAAATTCCGACCTGTTGAGCAGACCGGTCAGCGCGTCGTGTGTAGCAACGTATGACAACTCGCGTTCCATGTTCCGTGTATCGGTCAGGTCATGGAAGACCAGGATAACGCCGAGAGGTGTATTGGCATTCGACATGATGGGAGATGCCGAATAGCGAACCGTGTACTGCTTGCCGTCATTTCTGCGCAACACAATATCGTTGTTCGGGGTCATCGTTTCGTCGACATGCAGGCACTGGCTGACAGCCTCCTCGATAAACGACTGGCTGTCGTTGTCGAACATCGAAAATACACGCGCTACCGACAGGCCTCTCGCCATCTCGCGGTCCCAGCCGGTCAGTTCTTCCGCCCGCGGGCTCAGGTACTCGATTTGCCCGTTTACATCCGTGGTAATGACTGCCTCCGCGATCGAGTGCAGCGTCAGTTCTGCGCGCTCTTTTTCCTGCTGCAGCTCGTATTCGGAGGATTTTCTCTCCGTGATATCCAGGATATATCCCGAGTAGTGCGTGATCTCGCCATCATCATTCCTGATCGGTACGGAATAGTCGTACACCCAGCGGATACGCCCGTCGTTGCACCTGATACGGTAATCGATCCCCATTGACCGGGTAGCGGACGCAGCGGAGAGTGACCAGGCCTTTGCCACGCGCTGCAGGTCATCCGGGTGGATGAGGTCACTGTATGTCGTTTGTCCACCGACCAGCTGTTCGGGACTGTAGCCAAACTGTGCCACGGTGCCGGAGATATATTCAAGCGGCCAGCCCTTGTCGGCCACGACACGGAAAACGGTGACCGGTCCGTTGGTAAACAGCTGCTGCTCGGAAAGGAGGCTCCTCTGTATGGTTCCGCGCACCAGGATTTCGTCCTGCAGCTTCCGGTTGGCGGAGCGCATGCTGGTCACCAGCGACTGGTTTTCCGTGCGCAGCTGCAATGACATGATGACGTTCTTGTTGTAATTACGCGCAATCGCAACAAGGACGCCGGCAAACAGCATCAGGATAAGACCCAGATTCGTCTGCAGGCTGCTGCTGTAGGCCAGCATGGACTGCGCGGGTATGAGAATACACGGCACCATGAATGCGATGTACACCGACAACATGGCAGCATAGGAGGATATGGCACCGGCCACGATACCCGCCAGACAGAGCACGGTGAAGGTCTGGTACTCGACCGGCCAGGAGAAACTGAATACCAGGCCGATGCTCCCCCAGACAATGCCGGCGACCAGCGCCCCGACGAAGAACAGCAGCATCCACCTGGACGACTGCCTGGACTGTTCCGATGCCTTGCGGTAACGCAACACCAGGCCCAGCCGCAGCAGTGTCTGCACCGTCTGGGCGACCAGCCACAGTGTCAGGTAACTGTGGTCAGCGACGGCCCAGAGACTGCCGGTGACCAGGCAGGCAATGACGAACGCTGCGCCGATCGCGGTTGCTGCCTGGGTATAGACGAGCTCGATCTGCTGGCCCTCGACATCCGGGTCGAATACAGCGACCTCGGTCACCATATCCGGCTCCATCAGTTCGTCGGGTATGCGGTGCTTGCTGGACTCGATTTCAGGCATGCGGACACCTGCCGCGACCACGGCCGCGTGACAGCGCCTTTCCCTGGCGAAGCGGGAACCGTAAGGCCCCGAATCCACAATGGTTTTTCATACCCTCTGTATCGGGTTCCGGGCGCGAATATTGAGCCGGGCACGCGCTGGCACCCGCACCCCGCCGGATCGCCGGGATGCATTCTTACTTATTGTTTTACTGGAATATTTTTATTTAATCGTCCGGGCAGGACGTGTCGATCGGGATGGTGAAGCCGCTGCCCGCTGCGCCATTGCCGGCCAGCGGCTGCTTGCGAACCAGCAGACCCGACTGGCTGCGATAGACGCGGAAGATGTGCAGCTCGTCCATGGCCTCGTATACGGAACTGCCGTAGAACGTATCAACCGGCGACAGGCGGCCCTTGTAGCGCCCCAGAATCTCTGTCAGATCGGGCAGATCCGTGCTGTGCAGGGCATGGGCCTCGTGTGCCCCGGTGTTTTCGTCGGCGACCTCCAGGTAGCGGCCACCGAGGCGTTCGATCCGGTACATCGAATCGAAGCCGAACAGGTTCGCCCACGGACGCCACTTGAGAAACTGCGCGTCCAGGCGCCAGTGCTCGCCGACCAGGCGGTAGGTCTGCGCCGTGCAAAAATCACCGTAGGCGATCGTGGCGGCGTATTCGCGCGGACCGGTTTTCCTGAACGTCAGCTCCGCGATCGGCGACTCGCTGGTCAGGCGGTTCCAGGTGTGCAGATTGGAACCCAGCAGCAGCACCGACAGGCCGGCCAGCAGGACAAGAGCATAGAGCGGGAATGTTATGAGGCGCTTCATACGGGGACAGACCACGTTTTTCCATCATCCGAAGCTTAGTATATTCGATCAACAAACAGAAAAACGTGGTCTGTCCCCCATTAGCCAAAAAAAGAAAAGGCGGCAAACGCCGCCTTCTCCATCCTGCCCTGGACAGGTGTCTACTTCACGGTCGGATCCAGCTCGCCGGACTCGTAGCGCCGGTACATGTCTTCCAGATTGATCGGCTTGATCTTGGAAGCGTTGCCGGCCGTACCGAATGCCTCGTAGCGTGCCTTGCAGATCTCCTTCATGCCCTCGGTGGCCGCCTTGAGATACTTGCGCGGATCGAAGTTGGCAGGATTGTCGTGCAGGTGCTTGCGGATGGCGCCGGTGGAGGCCATGCGCAGGTCGGTGTCGATGTTGACCTTGCGCACGCCGTGCTTGATGCCTTCCTGGATTTCCTCGACCGGCACACCGTAGGTCTCGCCCATGTCACCGCCATGCTCGTTGATGATCTTCAGCCAGTCCTGCGGAACCGAAGAGGAGCCGTGCATGACGAGATGGGTATCCGGAATACGTGCATGGATTTCCTTGATGCGTTCTATGGCGAGAATATCGCCGGTCGGCGGGCGCGTGAACTTGTAGGCACCGTGGCTGGTACCGATGGCAATCGCCAGCGCGTCCACCTTGGTATCCTCAACGAACTTCGCGGCCTCTTCCGGATCGGTCAGCAGCTGGTCGTGTGACAGCACGCCCTCGGCGCCGGAGCCGTCTTCCTCGCCGGCCATGCCGGTCTCGAGAGAACCCAGGCAACCCAGTTCGCCCTCGACGGACACGCCGCAGGCATGCGCCATGGCAACGGTACGGCCGG
>Ga0265303_10000570_pt1 | contig 21021 bp, 20 predicted proteins | sample Helome_2_FD_192494 | JGI IMG/M metagenome (GOLD analysis project Ga0265303, IMG submission 192494) | Marine sediment microbial communities from subtidal zone of North Sea - Hel_20160317 (Illumina Assembly) | ecosystem: Environmental > Aquatic > Marine > Subtidal zone > Sediment ... | reverse complement strand
AGATGGTACATACATTACAGAAAAAGTATATGCGGCAGGGACAATAGGTTTTGGAATAAACACTTATGACAGACAGGATCTGGCGGCCAATAGGAATGGAATTTATTCAATACAACAATTAGTCAATGGAAAAATTTACTCCGACTTTAATTTTGAATCCTTCTCATTTAAAGAAACCCGATATATCAATACCCTAATAGATTATGATCATTTTGGAAAATATAATGAGCGTATTCAACGGTGTTTTATAGCACCGGGCAATCGTCTTGAAATATATAAACAAATATATAATGAAGGAAAGATTACAGTAAGGGAAGGACTTAGTTACAATGTAGAAATTCTGATTAAGGATCTGAAGAATAATACAGTAAAATTGGTTATTCCTGTAGAAGGCAAAAGACAGCAATCACTGGCTATTGAGGATGAAATAAAAACAGACTATTTTATTATCGCCAAACAGCCTAACAATTATGACCTTGGTGCAGCAAAAATTTATTTTCCTGCAAATACGTTTTACGACAATTTTTATATGGACCTGCAAAGAGGGAAGGATACAGTGGTTATTCACAATAACCGGGTCCCGGCACATAAAAATTTTACGATAACTTTTGACGTAACTAAATACTCTCCGCAGGAACGTAAGAAATTGTTTATAGCCCGTCTCAACAAAAAAAAGACTGCTAATTACATGAACACTTTTAAAAGAGGGACAACTTTCACGACCAGAACAAGAAGCCTGGGGACTTATACACTAGTACAGGATACAATTCCGCCAAAAATACGCCCTAAGAATTTCAAGGAAAAGCAATGGTTAAATAACTATCGTTATCTCAGTCTAATAATCTCTGATGATTTAAGTGGCATTGACACTTATTCTGCTACACTCAATGGCGCATGGATATTAATGGAATACGAACCCAAAACAAAAACTCTTACCTATAATTTTGACGATAAAATTCTAAATCAAACGCAATGTGAACTTAAAGTAATCGTTACAGATAACGTAGGGAATTCAAATACCCTTACCAGTAGTTTTTACAGAAAATAGACTTTTGAAGTGTTTTAAACTCTTATTCCTTCTTTCTCTTTTTGGTTCGCTTGCTGTAGTGAGCGGACAAAAGGCATCAATTACCGGGGTAGTCCTGGGGGTAAATGATGAGCCAATATCCAATGTAAACATCACTACTAAGAGGAATGGCACCTATACCGATTCTACCGGGTTTTATTTGTTCGAAGTAATAGCCGACGAGGAAATAACCATAATTTTTACTCATTTAGGTCATAAAAATGTTGTTCTGGAGGACTTAATCCTTTCCACAAATGAGACATTCGAATTCAACCCGGTAATGAAAACTGATGTGATTCAGGTAGATGGTGTTGAAGTCACGGCAACCGGAGAAAAAAGCGCTGAAGGCATTACAACAATTTCTGCTCAGCTCGTTAGAAAAATTCCCGGAGCCAATGCAGGTGTAGAAAATGTGCTAAAGTTACTTCCGGGAGTTTCTTCAAATAATGAACTAAGTACGCAGTATTTCGTAAGAGGAGGTAATTATGACGAAAACCTGGTTTATATCAATAATATTGAGGTCTACCGTCCATTCCTTGTGCGTTCTGGTCAGCAGGAAGGATTAAGTTTTGTAAATAGCGATATGGTCCAAAACGTGGAATTCTCAGCTGGTGGTTTCCAGGCTCAGTATGGAGATAAGCTCTCTTCTGTTCTGGATATTACTTATAAAAATCCAACAGAATTCGGGTTAAGTATAGACGCTAGTTTTTTAGGAGCAGGACTCACGTTTGAAACGATATCAAAAAAGAAAAAATTTACCAGTGTATCCGGCCTCCGGTACAGAGACAATAGTCTTCTGGTAGACAGCCAGCAGACGAATACGAATTTTACCCCTGCTTTTGCTGATGTACAAACCTATCTTACTTACCATTTCTCGAGTAAATTTAGCCTTAATTTTTTAGGCACCCTTTCTGTTAATGACTATAAAATTGTGCCTCTTACCAGACAGACTAACTTTGGAACAATTAGTGATCCTAAGACCCTAATAGTGTATTATCAAGGTGAAGAAGATAATAATTATAAAACAAGTCTTGGAGCGCTAAAAGCAGATTATTACCCAAAGGATAATGTTTCTCTAAGTTTTATAACATCTGTATACCATACAACAGAAGAAGAGTATTCCGATGTCATTGCACAATATGAATTGGGTGATATTGATACCGATCTTGGTGGGGATAATCTTGGTGAAGCAACCTCAACAAGAGGATTAGGCACACAATTTAACAGGGCCAGAAATGATCTTGATGCACTCATAGTGAATGTTGCGCACAAAGGTACGCTGAGTAAAAATGAAATGTCCTTGGAATGGGGAATTAAATATACTTATGAGGACTTTCGTGATCAAATTCGTGAATCTGAATTTTTAGACTCTTTAGGGTATTCTGTTCGGCCTCCAAGTAATGAATTCATAAATAATCAACCCCAGGAACCTTTCAGTGCAGCAATAGTTCCTTACACATCCATTTCTGCCTTGAATTTTGTAAAAACCAATCGCTTATCCGGTTATTTTCAATATAGCAAAAGAACACTTTGGAATACCAATAACATATATTATAACTTGGGCTTCAGGGCGCAATACTGGACCGTCAGCGGGGAAGGATTTCCCAGTAATTCTCAGATTATTTTCAGTCCAAGGGGTCAATTTGCTATTAAACCTTCATGGAAGGTCGACATGCTATTTAGAATTGCTGCTGGGGTATATCAGCAACCGCCATTTTATCGAGAATTAAGAGATCCGACGGGTACAATTCAACCCGACGTAGAAGCACAAAAATCTATACATTTTGTACTTGGCAACGAATATAGCTTTGAACTCTGGAACAGACCCTTTAAGCTGATAAGCGAAGTGTACTATAAGTATTTAACCAATGTAAACCCATATACTCTCGATGACGTAAGGATTCGTTACGCCGCGAATAATAATGCGACAGCTTATGCTTACGGATTTGATATAAGAATGGATGGCGCATTTGTTCCGGGAACAGAATCATGGGTAAGCCTGGGGTTCCTTAAAACCGAGGAAAATATTGATGACAGAGGGTATATTTCAAGGCCTACAGATCAAAGGTTTCAATTGGGGATATTGTGGCAGGATTACATCCCAACTATACCTAGTTTAAGGATGTACCTGAACCTGGTTTACAATACAGGCGTGCCCGGAGGTTCGCCAAGTTATGCCGATCCTTATAATTTTCAGAATAGATTAAGAGATTATAAACGTGCAGATCTGGGTATTTCCTATATTTTTGTAGGATTAAATAAACAATACCCAGAAAGTCATTGGTTACATAGCTTTGAAGAATTAAATGTTGGTTTTGAGATATACAACTTATTTAATAATCAAAATTCTATTACCAATACCTGGGTGAGAGATGTTGACACAAAGCTGGAGTTTGCAGTTCCTAATTATATGACATCCCGTGTGTTCAACCTGAAATTAAGTATGCGTTTTTAGATAATTTAGAATGAAAAAATTACTTTTTATTTCCCTCCTTGCCTGTTGCACCTTAGTCTATGCACAAAAAAATGTATATGAAAGCAGCAAATTTGATATCTTAAGTGAAGATCATCAGCTGTTAGCTATTATTCCATTTTTTACTCGCCTAGAATTAGAGGAAAATATTTCAAAAGAGGAATCCAAAAAGTTAGAAAAGAAAGAAGCTTATGCGGTACAGGATGCCCTGGAGACCTATTTTGGACTGGGAAAGAAAAAGAAGAAATTTACGGTCGATTTTCAAAATATTAAAAATACCAACGCCATACTCTCCCAAAAAGACATCACTTATACTAATATAGATACTTATACAATTAAAGAACTTTGTGAAATTCTGGAAGTGGATGCCATAATTAGTGGGAATTTGGATATTAATATCCTGCTTTCAAAAGGAATTCCAGTTGAGTTTAGCTTTATGGACTATATACTTGGCGATGCTAATTACGGCAGAATCGGAATTAAAATAAGTGATGGTAAAACAGGGAAATTACTGTGGAAATATGAAAATGAAATCAATAAAAAATCAGGAAGAAACACTGCCGACCTCATTGATAAAATGATGAAAAAACTTGTACGCAAATTTCCTTATGACAAGGAAAGGTTAAGATTGAAAAAAAATCCTAAGTCTGGCTAAACTCTTTCAGAACCTCAATTACATAATCTACCTCTTCTTTAGTGTTATATTTTGAAAAAGAAAATCTGACAGAAGGTTTGTGAAGTTCTTCCTCGGACAAAATTTCTGCAAGTACATGAGAACCGCCATTGGCACCTGATTGACAGGCACTTCCTTCAGAACAAGCAATCCCCTTCAGATCTAGATGAAATAAAAGCATTTGCGATTTCTCTTTACTAAAAGGCAGGCATACATTTACTATAGTATAAGTACTTCTTTCCAGGTTTCCAGAATGGCCGTTAAATTTGACTTCAGGGATAGCTACTCTGATTTTTTTAATAAAATATTCTTTCAGTCCTGAGATATATTTTTCTTCTTCTTCCAGATTGTTATAGGCTGCAATGAACGCCTCCCTTAAACCAACAATATTGTGCAATGCTTCTGTTCCAGCCCGGAAACCACGTTCTTGTGAACCGCCAAGTATCAGAGGTTCTAAATTGGTATTTCTCCTTATGAAAGCAAACCCAACCCCTTTGGGGCCATGAAATTTATGAGCTGCAGCCACCATAAAGTCAATAGGTGTGATTTGTACGTCCCATTCAAAATGACCTATAGATTGCACGGTATCTGAATGGAGAAGTGCACCCTTAGCCTTGCATAATTTTGCTATTTCATGAATATCCAAAATATTCCCAATTTCATTGTTTACATGCATTAAACTGACTAATTTTTTTGAATCATCAGCTACCATTAACTGTTCCAAATGCAGAAGATCAACATTACCAAAGCTATCAAGGTTCACAAATTCAACATGTATACCAAACTCCTTAACCAGGGCATCCACCGTATGCAAAACTGCATGATGTTCTATTTTTGAAGTAATGATCGTTTGTACGCCAAGGTCTCTGACTGCGCTTCTTAAAATCATATTGTCTGCTTCCGTACCTCCAGAGGTGAATATGATTTCAGAAGGGTGAGCGTTTAAATATTTGGCAATCGTTTTTCGTGTTTGTTCAATTTCTGTTTTGGCGCTTCTTCCAAATCCGTGTGTTGACGAAGGATTACCATAGGAGCTAACCAGGGCATCCTGCATTTTTGCAATTACTTCTTCCCGAACCGGGGTTGTAGCAGCATTATCAAAGTAGATCTTTTGCATATAAACGCTTTGTATTGTGAAACATGGCCAAAAATAATCGAAATAAACTTAAACTCTTCATAAAATGAGCCCATTACGCTAGGATAATAGCCTTAAATTCATTTAAATTTGAGCCATGAACAGAGTATTCTTAATTTTTATTTTGTGTTTGTTCAACTCATGTGATGACGGTGATCTGGTAATTGAAACTATAGATTTTGACGATACAAGTCTCGCTTATTGTGAATCCACCACAACAGTCAACAGCACATTATTTTTTAAAATCAAAACAACAGAAGCTTTGGTTCTTGAATTGCAAAGTGGCATTTTAAAGAATGAAGTATCTACAGACACTATTATAAGTACTATCCCCGGACAATCTCAAGTAATATACCGGACTTTCTCTGAAAACGTATCAAATAATTATTTTTGCGATGCTGTTCCTCCTATCACGCCTACTGTAAGTGAGGAATTCGACGCAGAAAGTGGAGAAGTTCTAATTACCACTGTGCAAAGCGAAAACGATTCCACAATCTTTGAACACAAAATCGAATTAAGCGGAATATCCTTTGTAAATTCTTCGGGTCAGAGGATAACAGATCTTAGGATTAGTGATTTCGGTACAATTACCACTAGTGAGTAAGCCATTCATGAATTCTGATAAATATATACTTCCGTAGCGCCTAACCCATATTTTTGATAATCCGCGTCATAGTACGTCACATTTTCGTAGCGTTTGAATAAATATTTCAATTCTTCTTTAAGAACACCAGCACCCAGTCCATGAATGAACACTACTTTTTGTATTCTTTTTCGGATAGCAAATTCAAGTTGTCTTTTAGCAGTTTCGAGCTGTATATTCAGCATATCATAATTGGACATACCCTTTGAAGATGGAACAAGCTGATGTATATGAAGATCAACCTCCATTTTGGCAACATTACGTTCTTTTGCCCTAACTTTCCTGATGTTCCGTTTACCGGCCTGTTCCTTATCTGCCTTCACCTGTGCGGCTTCAAAATTGCTTACTTTTATAGGATTCATCGCGTCTGTAAGCATCAATTCAGATGCAGTAAAATCCATATCAAATCCCTCCTTTGTCCGCATCGTTATAAAAGCGTCCGAAATTGAAATAACTACTCCGGTAATGTTATCATCTATGACTTCAACTCGGTCTCCTTCTTTAAATTTTTGCATTATCCATTCTCATTATTTAATCATCCGTTTTAGTCCAAACCTTCGAAGATTTATAAATTCCGAACATCAGTAAAATTATTCCTACACACATGGCATACTCTTTCTTGACCAACTGGTCTCCTGTAGCCATAATAATTGCACCGGCCAGAATAAGCAAAAAATAAATGATTCGATTTGTTTTCATTCCTCAAAAATAATAGTATTTTTCGGTTGATTAATCTGCCAAAATGAAAATTGCTTCATCCATATTGCTTTTTTTGAATGAAGATTATATGTTACCCTGCATGAATAATCAGCTTTTAGGTATAGAATGTACAGGATGTGGCATTCAAAGGGCCGCTGTTTTGCTCTTTCATGGAGAATTTGTTGAGGCTTTTAAAATGTACCCTGCTATTTATCCTTTAATCCTGCTTCTGGGTTTTCTGTTGTTGGATAATTTAATGACCATAAAATATGCAAACAAAATCAGTATATTCTTAATGATAGCCAGTGTAGCAACAATATTGATCAACTTTATTTTAAAATTTTTCTAATCAAACCATTACTTCATGGAACAACAAAAACTACCTAATGTAACTATAGCAATTGTACTGGCAATTCTTTCATATCTATGTTGCTGTATTGGGGGGCTACCGGCAGCTATTCTTGGTGGCATTGCCTTTTTTCTGGTGTATAAGGATGAAATCAAGTACAAGGAGAATCCTGAACTATATTCCAACTACAGTCAGCTTAAAACGGCTAAAATTTTAGCGATCATTGGAATAGTTCTAGGAATTATATGGTGTATCTGGGTTATATATTCCATTTCAGCTATTGGTGGCTGGGATGCCTATATGGAACAAGTGAATGAAATGAGAGAACAATGGGAGTAATAGTCCCCTTATAAAAAGACATAAAATGAATCAACAACCATTACCCGGTGCCAGTAATGCTTTAACAATGGGCATTATATCTATCATAGGAGCCATTACTTGTTGTGGTCCTTTTGCCATTATATTTAGTATTATAGGTTTAAGCAGTGCTAAAAAGGCTGAGGGACTTTATCAGAATAATCCCGAAAATTATTCGGGATATGAAAGTGTCAGGACAGGCCGGATTTTGTCTTATGTTGGAATGGCCCTTGCATTGATATATCTGGTATTTGGGATTCTTTATTTTGGAGTTATAGCCGCTTTTATTACCAGTGGAAATTTCTAGAAGATATTTTAACGAATCAGGCTACATAAATAAAAAAGACCCTCATTATTAGGGTCTTTTTTACCAGTAATCTAATTTTATTGCCCTAATTGGCTATCTCACTCATAAATTTAAGACGGTATAGTCGCAATTCTTCATCTTCATATTCACCATCAAAATCTTTCTGTGCCTCTTCTATATTATCTGATTCAGCTTCCAAAAAATAATCATGAATTTCATCCTGTTGTTCCTCATCAAGTATTTCGTCTATCCAATATCCTATATTCAATTTAGTACCACTAAATACTATTTGTTCCATTTCCTTTACCAAATCTTGCAATTCAAGTCCTTTTGCAGAGGCAATATCATTCAAGGGTAACTTTCTATCCACATTCTGAATAATATATAACTTTAGTGCAGAATTAGCACCTGTACTCTTAACAACCAGGTCATCCGGACGAATTATTTCATTCTCCTCAACATAGGTAGTAATAAGGAACAAGAAGGGCTTCCCATACTTTTTTGCCTTACCCTCACCTACCCCATGAATATTTACCAATTCTTCCATGGAAATAGGGTATTTTAAAGCCATATCATCAAGAGAAGGATCCTGGAAGATCACGAAAGGAGGGACATCTAACTTTTTAGCTTCACTTTTTCTAAGAACTTTGAGTAAACGCAACAATTTTTCATCTGCCGCACCTCCAGCGCTTTTAGCAGCAGTAACTATTGCCTGGTCATTTTCTTCATTATAAACATGATCCTTTGTCATCATAAAAGAGACAGGATTTTCAAGAAATGAAGCCCCGGCACTGGTAACATGCAATATTCCGTATTGTTCAATTTCCTTTCTTAGTAATCCTGCAACCAATACCTGCCTTATCAAGGCCATCCAATAACTTTTATCTTTGTCAGATCCAATCCCAAAAAATGGTTTTTCATCGGTTTTGTGAGAAGCAATAAGTGCATTCTTAGACCCCATAAGTGCAAATACAATTTCTTTGGCCCTAAACTTTTCTTTAGTTCCTTGAATTACCTGGATTAGCTTGATTACATTTTCCTTCGCTTCTTCCTTTTCCTTAGGATTTCTTGCATTATCATCCATATCGGCACCTTCGCCATTCACCTCATCAAACTCTTCCCCAAAATAATGAAGAATGAATTTTCTTCTGGACATTGATGTTTCGGCGTAGGCAACAATTTCCTGGAGCAGGGCGTTGCCAATTTCCTGTTCCGCTACCGGTTTACCAGACATAAATTTCTCCAACTTTTCAACATCTTTATAAGAATAAAATGCAAGGCAGTGACCTTCACCCCCGTCCCTGCCTGCACGGCCGGTTTCCTGGTAATAACTTTCAATACTTTTGGGAATGTCATGATGAATGACATATCGCACATCCGGCTTGTCTATTCCCATTCCAAAAGCAATAGTTGCTATAACTACATCTACATCTTCCATTAGAAACATGTCCTGATATTTGGAGCGTGTCTTAGCATCAAATCCAGCATGATAAGGTACCGCACTAACACCATTAACCTGCAATACCTGGGCTAGTTCTTCAACTCTTTTCCTGCTTAAACAATAAATTATACCCGATTTACCAATGTTTTTCTTTACAAAACGAATAATATCGGCATCAACATTTTTTGTCTTAGGCCTTATTTCGTAGAACAAATTGGGCCTGTTAAAAGATGCTTTAAAAACCTTAGCATCCGTAATCATAAGATTCTTAATAATATCTTCCTGTACTTTTGGGGTTGCTGTTGCGGTTAATCCAACTATAGGGATGTTGTCTCCCAGCCTGTCAATAATAGCCCTTAGATTTCTATATTCCGGCCTAAAATCATGCCCCCATTCTGAAATACAATGGGCCTCATCAACAGCCACAAATGAAAGCGGTACAGATTGTAAAAATTCCACATACTCCTCCTTTGTGAGCGATTCCGGTGCTACGTAGAGTAATTTAGTTGTGCCATCTAAAATATCCTGTTTTACCTCCTTTACCTGAGTTTTGGTTAATGAAGAGTTCAGCACATGGGCAATACCTGGATGTGCTGAAACACCTCTGATAGCATCAACCTGATTTTTCATCAGAGCAATTAAAGGTGATACAACTATAGCAGTCCCATCTTTTATAAGGGCAGGCAGTTGATAACAAAGTGATTTTCCACCTCCTGTAGGCATAATCACAAAGGTGTTTTTGTTTTGAATGACGTTTCTTATAACATCTTCCTGTAGTCCCTTAAATTTGGAAAAACCAAAATACTTTTTTAGCGCAGCATGTAGTTCAATTTCATTCAAAATCATTGCAAATTTAGTATGTCGAGTCTTGTATTATATTGATATTCGTTATCAAAATGAAGATATATCTTCTTTTTATTAGGTGGGTGAAATATGATAAATTATATTGTTTGTAGTTTAGAATCTCCTATAAAATAAGTTTGTGTAATTTTGTTTTCTTAAATATAATACATTCTTTTAAAATCTGTTTACTTATTAAGTTAATTTCTAAAACGGTAAACATATAATTTCAAAACCATATTGAGCAATCACAAAGCTATATTGGCTACGGCCAAAAAAACCATAACAACGGAAAGTGAAGCCATTGCGCACTTGGCTAACCTTTTAGACGAACAGTTTTCAAGTGCTGTAAACTGCATTTTTGAATCATTGGGGCGCGTGGTAATTACGGGTATAGGTAAAAGTGCTATAATAGCCTCAAAAATCGTAGCTACCTTAAATTCTACCGGGACACCGGCAATTTTTATGCATGCAGCTGATGCAATACATGGTGATCTGGGTACGATCCAGAAAAATGATGTAGTTATTTGTATTTCCAAAAGCGGGAATACCCCTGAAATAAAAATGCTGGTGCCGTTAATTAAACTAGGAAATAATAAGTTAATTGGCATGTGCGGCAATTCTGATTCATTCCTGGCTGAAAATGCAGATTTTATGTTGAACACTTTTGTTAAAAAAGAAGCTTGTCCAAATAACCTGGCGCCAACAACCAGCACTACTGCACAACTTGTAATGGGTGATGCTATTGCTATCTGTCTTTTGGAATTGAGAGGATTCAGCAGTCAGGATTTTGCTAAATATCATCCGGGGGGGACTCTGGGCAAAAAGCTATATCTCAGAGTTTCCGATATTTCCAGCAATAATTTAAAACCCCAGGTAGGCATCGACGCGGATGTAAAACAGGTTATTATAGAAATTTCTGAAAAAATGTTAGGGGTTACCGCTGTTATGAACAATGATAAGCTTGTTGGAATTGTGACAGATGGTGATATTAGACGGATGCTTAACAAATATGAAAACATAAATGGTCTTAAGGCTAAAGATATAATGACAACTAATCCTAAGACCATTGATGCAGACGTCCTCGCCATAAAAGCGTTGAAAGAAATGCGGGCTAACAGCCTGTCACAGTTACTTGCAGTAGATGGGGAAGAATATGTAGGCGTTGTTCATTTGCATAATCTAATTAATGAAGGAATACTTTAATGGCTAAAGCAACTAGCGACCCTAATGAAATGTCCTTTTTGGACCATCTGGAAGAACTGCGTTGGCATCTTATTCGTTCAACTATTGCAGTAGTTCTGGTTGGTATTGTGGCTTTTTTAATGAAAGACTTTATTTTTGATACCGTAATTTTCGGACCAAAGAAAATGGATTTTCCAACCTATCGCTTTTTTTGCCATATCGCCACATCGTTGGGTTTTGATTCGGCATTCTGTGCGGATAAACTTCCCTTTACAATTCAAAGTAGAACGATGGGCGGACAATTTTCCGCACATATTATGACATCTATTTGGGCCGGATTTATAATTGGCTTTCCATATGTGCTTTGGGAAATATGGAAATTCATAAGTCCGGGGCTTAAGGAAAATGAACGAAATAATTCCCGTGGTTTTATCCTTATAGCCTCACTACTTTTCTTTACGGGCGTGCTTTTTGGTTATTACGTAGTCGCACCCTTATCGATTAACTTCTTGGGTACTTATCAGGTAAGCAAAGAGGTGTTGAATGAATTCGATATAGGTTCATATATTTCAGCGGTTCGCACCTCGGTCATCGCCTGTGGTATTTTATTCGAATTACCTATTATCATTTTCTTCTTGACTAAGGTTGGTTTGATTACTCCGGAGATTTTGAAGAAGTATCGAAAGATCGCATTGGTTATCGTTTTAATACTATCAGCGGTTATCACCCCTCCTGATGTCACCAGTCAGATCATTGTAGCCGTTCCCGTCCTAATTCTATACCAGATCAGCATCTACATTTCAAAAGTTGTATTAAAAAGAGAAGCAAAAAAAGAAAATAAAAATGTCAAATCCCGTTGAGGAGTTTAACGCCTACCGTTCTGAAATGAACGGGAAATTGTTAGCCGATAATAACAAAATAATAAAGAGAATCTTCAATCTTGATACAAACGCTTATAGTGAGGGTGTTTTGGATGTCAAAACCAAAGAATTATTGGGTCTTGTGGCATCTGCGGTTTTAAGATGTGATGATTGTGTTAAGTACCACTTGCAAAGCTGCCATAATTCAGGCGCAACCAAAGAAGAAATTATGGAAACCTTAAGTATTGCTACCTTAGTTGGTGGTACAATAGTTATTCCACATTTGCGAAGAGCTTACGAATATTGGGATCAACTGGAGTTACAGGAAGGTTAAAAAAAGTATAATTCTCTATACTAGAAGGTAGAATGACTTAGATTTGAATGATAATTCTTCTGAATGAAATTAAGAGCAGATAGCATAATGAAGGCCTACAGAGGGCGCAAGGTGGTAAAGGGTATTTCCCTGGAGGTAGACCAAGGAGAAATAGTTGGATTATTAGGCCCTAATGGAGCCGGAAAGACCACTTGCTTCTACATGATTGTTGGACTTATTAAACCCAATGGTGGACAGATCTTTTTAGATGATACGGAGATCACAAAATTTCCGATGTATAAAAGGGCTCAAAACGGTATTGGCTACCTTGCCCAGGAGGCTTCGGTATTTAGAAAATTAAGTATTGAAGATAATATCCTAAGTGTTCTACAACTTACCAAACTGAGCAAAAAGGAGCAACACATGAAAATGGAGTCGCTAATAGAAGAGTTTGGACTGGGGCATATCAGAAAGAATCGAGGTGATTTGTTATCCGGAGGTGAACGTCGGCGTACTGAAATAGCAAGAGCCCTGGCAACTGACCCTAAGTTTATACTTCTGGATGAACCCTTTGCTGGGGTTGACCCGGTTGCGGTTGAAGATATTCAACGGATTGTAGCTCAACTAAAAGATAAGAATATAGGTATCCTGATCACAGATCATAATGTTCAGGAGACCCTGGCTATTACAGAACGATCTTATTTGATGTTTGAAGGAGGTATCCTAAAATCCGGAATCCCTGAGGATTTGGCAGAAGATGAGATGGTCCGGAAGGTATACCTTGGACAAAACTTCGAATTGCGAAAAAAGAAACTGGACTTTTAAAATTCACCTGCTGCTAAATAGCTAATGCTCCGGTCAATCTATTTATACAACAATCAGATCAGCATATACATAACTTGCTTATAAAATGAGGTCTGTTATTAATTTAGCATAAATTAGTATTAGATAGCCTTTTACAAATATGGCTAAAACTATTGAAGTATTGTGTAATTTAGATTTCTTGTGATAAATTGCACTCTGTTATGAAGAAGTTAACTCTTAATTGCCTAATTGTTATAATTGTTGCGACACAAACTATTAATATCAGTTGTTCATCGGATGATAATTCAATTGAGGTTTCAGAAGTTTCTTCTACAAGAACCATTGATACTAAGCTTGTAGGCACCTGGAATGGAACTGTTGAGGGGTCATTAGGGACGGAAACGGTAATCTTCACATTACAAATGAATGGGGAAATTTTTGCCGAAACTGACTCTCAGGTTCTATGTCCTTTCCAGGGAATCTGGTGGGTCTCAAATAAAAAATTTACCGCAAGCGGCGAAGATGAATGTGGTGGTACTGTTATAGATCTACTTGGGAATAGTGCCTCGAGCACTCAAATTTCAGGAAACTGGACTGCAAGCAGCGGAAATAGCGGCACTTTTACCATGACCAAGCAATAGGCATAATGCTCAAATCTCCTATGTTAATTCTGAGGAGAAAACCGCTGATTTGTAAACTATTGAATTTATTTAGCACCAAGCTTATAAACCATTGAGCTAATAATATAAAAAAATACGATGGCAGGCACAGCTAAAAATTTCATCGTAAGCAATAAGACTAAACTTACAATTACGAAAATATAGCGCAGGGCATTATCCTTAAAACTCCAGTTCTTAAATTTTAGCGTAAATAATTCTATTCTCGAATTTAACAGATAAGAACTCAGAATCGTAATTATGATCAGAAACCATGGATTTAGGATTATCTGATTTAAAAAATCATTGCCCTGGTCTAAAAGTATCAATGGAAGGGATAATATAAATAGTGCATTTGCCGGCGTAGGAAGGCCAATAAAAGAGGCTACCTGATTTTCATCAATATTGAATTTCGCTAATCTATAGGCCGAAGCCAAAGTAATTAAAAAGCCAAAAAAGGGAAGGAAGGAAATCTTAATCCCCGTCCATGTCAAAGCATTAGAAGTACCTGAGAAATCGAGATTCCAACCGCCAGTTTGAGACATAGCAAGCAGCTGAAACATCACAATTCCGGGAACAAGGCCACTAGTTATAACATCAGCTAATGAATCGAGATGGATTCCTAATTCGCTCTGAGCATTCAGCCATCTTGCGACAAGCCCGTCAAAGAAATCAAAAACAATTCCCAGAAAAACAAAAATTGCGGCCAGTTCCAACATATTTAAAACTGCAAATACTGTTGCAATACATCCACATAAAATATTAAGCATGGTAATAAACTGTGGAATATGTTTCTTCATGGTTTGTGGTTTCAGTAAAAATAATATAATTTTTATTCTAACTCTTTCTTAACATATTTTATTCGGATATTTGCCAATAATAGTTATTCCACAAGTGATCATAGCACTAAGATTCCCATTTAAAAAACTTTGTTACATTAACTCATTATGGATTGCCTTTATGGGTTTTTCAGTTCAGGCTCAATTATCTGACGATGCCCAAATTAGTATCCTCACGTGTGACGCCGGTCAGGATCTTCATTCAAGCTTTGGACACAGTGCCTTTAGAGTTCAGGACACTGCTAAAGGAATAAATTGGGTATATAATTATGGGACTTTTGATTTTAATACCCCTAATTTCTATTATAAATTTGCCAAAGGGAAATTGCTTTATTCATTAACCGTTTCAACATTTGCAGATTTCTTATTTACCTATGAATTGGAAAACCGATGGGTAAAAGAACAAATATTAAAACTTAACCAGGAAGAACGAAACGACTTATTCCTGTTTTTAGAGAACAATCGAAAACCCCAAAATAGGGATTATAAATACGACTTCTTATTTGATAACTGCGCCACTAAATTACCGGAAATATTAAAGAAAGTTCTTGGAAACAACATTCAGTATCATGGAGAAAATCTTAAAAACCATTTGAGTTTCAGAGATCTTATACAGCAAAATCTACTTACTAATTCCTGGTCCAGTTTTGGCATAGACCTTGCCCTTGGGTCTGTGATAGATAGGGAAGCGGCACCAGAAGAGTATATGTTCCTGCCCAAATACGTGATGCTGCAAATGCAAAATGCAACTCTGGCCAAGAATCCATTGGTCCTTCGGGAACGTTCCGTTCTTGAGTATAGCGATAAGAGATTTAGTTATAATTTTGGTTTATCACCACTTTTTTGGTTACTCCTTCTATTGCTTTTCACCCTCACAATATCATATATAGATTTAAGAAATGGTACAAGGAGCAGATGGCTCGACTTTTTTTTATTTCTGATTACCGGATCAGCCGGAATACTCATTTTCTTCTTGTGGTTCCTGACTGATCATTCTGCAACAGGAAATAATTTTAATATCCTTTGGGCATTTCCATTCAATATTGCAGCCTGCTATTTTCTCCTTAGAAAAGACCGAATCCCAAAATGGATGGGCAAATATATTCTAATATTACTGGTTTTAATGACAATTACATTAATCCTCTGGATTTTTCAAATTCAACAATTTTCACCTTTAATTTCTGTTGTATTTGCCACTCTTGGTCTTAGATACGCCCTGTTATACCGTTATTTCACAAATATTAATCCAAGCCTGTAATGAATTTGGTTTCTGTAGAAAATATAGCCAAATCATATGGAGAATTAGTCCTCTTTGAAGACCTTTCTTTTGGCATAAATAAGAATCAGAAAATTGCATTGGTTGCACGTAACGGAGTGGGCAAAACTTCAATTTTAAATATCCTTGCGGGGAAAGATGTCCCTAATGACGGTGCAGTAAACTACCGTAAAGGAATTCGAATATCTTTTCTGGAACAAGAACCAAATCTTAATCCCCAATTAACAGTAGAGCAGACTGTTTTAGAATCTGACAATGAGATTCTAAAGGTAATTGCTGCCTATGAAGCCGCTTTGGATCATCCCGAGAATGAAGAAGCTTACCAGAAAGCTTTCGATTCTATGGAAAGGAACAACGCCTGGGATTTTGAAACTCAATACCAACAAGTTCTTTCCAAATTAAAACTGGGCAATCTTAAAACAAAAGTGAGCAGTCTGTCTGGTGGACAAAAAAAGAGGCTGGCCTTGGCAAATGCGCTGTTGAATGAACCGGATCTATTAATCCTGGACGAACCCACAAATCATTTAGATCTGGAAATGATAGAATGGCTGGAAGATTATTTTAGCAGAAAAAAGATAACACTATTTATGGTTACGCATGATAGGTACTTTTTGGAAAGGGTTTGTAACGGAATTCTTGAACTGGATAATGGTCAACTTTATTCGTATAAAGGAAATTACGCTTACTTCCTGGAGAAAAAGGAAGCCAGATCGGAGCTTGAAGCGGTAGAAAAGCATAAATCGAAATTGCTTTATAAAAAAGAGCTGGACTGGATGCGAAGACAGCCCAAAGCAAGAACCACAAAATCCAAATCGCGTATTGATGATTTCCATAACATCAAAGAGAAGGCTAACCAGCGCAGAGAGAGCCATGAAATTCAATTAGAGATAAATATGGAGCGCATGGGTAGTAAAATTCTGGAAATCCACAAAGTCTCCAAAAGCTACCCGGGAATTACCTTGCTGGATAAATTTGATTATAATTTTTTAAGAGGAGAACGAATCGGAATTATTGGTAAAAACGGTACGGGCAAATCTACTTTCCTGAATATTGTAACAGGCCTTGAAAAGCCGGATAGTGGAAAGATTGTAGTTGGGGAGACCATTAAATTCGGATACTATACACAAAATGGGATTGCGATAAAAGAAGGTCAAAAAGTCATTGATGTCATCCGGGAATTCGGAGATTACATTCCTTTAAAAAAGGGAAGACAACTCTCCGCTCAGCAGCTCCTGGAACGATTTTTATTTGACAGAAAGAAACAATATGATTTTGTAGTAAAGTTGAGTGGCGGAGAACGAAAAAGGTTATATTTATGTACTGTCCTTATCCAGAATCCCAATTTCCTTATCCTGGATGAGCCAACGAACGATCTGGATATTATCACCTTAAATATTCTCGAGAGTTTTTTATTGGATTTTCCCGGATGCCTGCTGGTCGTATCCCATGATCGCTATTTTATGGATAAGATAGTAGATCATTTGTTTATTTTTAAGGGGAATGGAATTGTTGAAGATTTTCCCGGAAATTATTCAGATTACAGGACCTATGAAGACAGTACTGTTATAGAGCAACGAGCCGATAAAAGGAATGGCATCCAAAATAAAACAAATAAAAGTTCCTGGCGGTCTGATCACAAAAGTAAAAAACTGTCTTTTGAGGAGCAAAAAGAATATAACAAGTTGGAAAAATCTATTCAGAGCTTAGAAAAACAAAAAGAGGAGCTTCAGAATCAATTTGCTAATGCTTCTCTTTCTGGAGAAGAAATAGATGTCTTATCAATAAGGTTAAAAGATATTATGGAAAAGCTTGAGGATGAAACAGAGCGATGGTTTGAACTTTCGGTGCTATTGGAAGACTAAATCACAAGTTGGTAATTGTAATATTCAAATTTATTGATAATTAGAATGTACTTTAATGTCTAATCCCTTGCACTATCTGAAATTTTGGTTTAAAGCGACTAACGAGCATGGGATCCATTCTCCATTTGTTTACAGATTTGTTACAAAGGGTCTATATATTAAATATAAATACTGCAACTCAAAATCACTGAATATATTTTTCAAATGCATAAATTACTTCCAACCAAATAGTGTAGGTTTTGAAGAAGGAAATGAACTTTTAGAAAATAAAGTCAGAGACCAATTCCCATCACTTTCTTTTAAAGAGCCATTTGATATAAAATATTATGGGGGGCTGGTTTCGGAATCTAAAATTTTGGCAATGGAAAACTACGCCAAAAAACAACCCAAGGGAATCGTATTTATTAGCAATATCAGGAAAAACAGGATTTCAAAAGAATTATGGAATAAATTACTGCTGGCCGATTTTGTAATAGTTAGCGTGGACATGTATTTTGGTGGCCTTCTTTTTTTCCATAAAACACAGGCAAAAGAACATTTTAAAATTCGAATTTAAACTCTTAACTTTAAGATAGACTATTTACGTACAATGAATAACAATATTTATTACATTTTAGCCGGAGTGGCCGTGGTTTATATAATCATTTCTATTTTTAGCAAAAAGAGCTCAAAGAGAAGAAAATCAAGGAAATTTATGGAGGGCTATGAACGAAAGGATAAAAGGAAGTAATTGTAAATCCTATATGGTATCCTGCCTTTCAATGAGGAAAAGATCTATATAAAGCCAATTTCCTACCTTGCAACTCATAAGTTCCAAAAATAGCCTATGAAAATATATACAAAAACCGGGGACAAAGGTTCAACCTCCCTTTTTGGAGGTACAAGAGTCCCTAAACATCATATCCGCATTAACGCCTATGGCACTGTAGATGAGCTAAATTCATGGCTTGGACTCCTAAGAGATCAGGAAATAGATGTACATTCGAGAGAAATGCTCATTACTACCCAGGATAAATTATTTACGGTAGGTGCTGCTTTAGCAACGGACCCCGAAAAAGCACAATTAAAAAGTGGGAAGGAACGCCTAAATATCCCTTTGCTAAACATTTCAGATGTTGAGCATTTGGAAAATGAAATAGATATGATGAATGAAACCTTGCCACCAATGACCCACTTTATCCTACCTGGGGGACATACAATTGTGTCATACTGTCATATTGCCCGTACTATTTGCAGAAGAGCGGAGCGAATGGTATCACTACTACATGAAAATGAGCCAGTTGATGGTATGGTACTTACTTACCTCAATCGCCTTTCAGACTATTTATTTGTATTGGCACGGAAGTTGTCATTTGATTTAAAGGCGGATGAAATAAAGTGGATTCCTGAGAAAATAGACTAATAATTACACTATTTCTTCGTTATGAAATTATCAAAACCTTAAATTGTTGATAAAATAAGTGATTTTACTCAGATTTTTCTTGGCAATTTGGGTTTAAAATTTATTTTTGCAAAAATTTTAAAATCAGACTTAAGCCATGTATTGGACATTAGAACTAGCATCTTATTTAAGCGATGCACCCTGGCCAGCTACTAAAGACGAATTAATAGATTATGCTATTAGAACTGGTGCTCCTTTAGAAGTAGTGGAGAATTTACAATCTATGGAGGAAGAAGGCGGTGAGATATACGAATCAATAGAAGAAATATGGCCGGATTACCCCACAGAAGAAGATTACCTCTGGAATGAGGATGAATATTAAAGAAGAAGTTATCTAAAACCTATTAAAAGTCTCATTTGAGGCTTTTTTTTTATGTAATTTTGACAGGCTTAAAGAAGTTTAAGGAGAAATATAAAATCTGGAATACCTTTTGCTTTAAAAAGGATATTGCAATTCTATAGCATATTGCTCATTTTAAGACTTAGTTTATTGCACTTTAAGTTCTGAAGAGCATGCTATCAAAACATATATAATTTATGAGTATTTTAAATTCAGTCATTAAGGCATTTGTAGGTGACAAGGCTAAGAAAGATGTTAAGGAACTACAACCTCTTTTGAAGGAGATCAAATCCTTTGAACCAGCGATTGAAAGCTTGGACCACAATGCACTTAGGCAAAAAACAAAAGACTTCAAAATAATAATAAAAAAGGCGTCAGAAGAACTTCAGAAACAGATTGACATCTTGAAAGAAGAAGTAAAAGCCTCTCTGGATATTGACAGAAATGAGGAAATATATGCCGAAATTGATAAACTAGAAGAAGAGGTTTATAAGATTACCGAAGACACTTTAAACGAAATTCTTCCTGAAGCCTTTGCTGTAGTTAAAGAAACGGCAAAGCGATTTGTAAATAATGAAACCATTATGGTTGAGGCCACAGAATCTGACAGATTGTTATCTGGTTCCAAAGAATATGTAAGTCTGGAGGGTGATAATGCGGTATGGCAAAACTCATGGGATGCGGCAGGAAAGGAAGTTACATGGGATATGGTACATTATGATGTACAATTAATTGGAGGTATTGCTTTGCATCAGGGAAAAATTGCAGAAATGCAGACTGGTGAAGGTAAAACACTCGTTGCTACACTACCTATGTACCTGAATGCTTTGGCAGGAAAAGGGGCCCATTTGGTTACAGTAAATGATTATCTGGCCAAAAGGGATAGTGCCTGGATGGCACCAATATTTGAATTTCATGGACTTTCCGTGGATTGTATAGACAAGCATCAACCTAATTCTGAGGGAAGAAGAGCAGCCTACAATGCGGATATTACCTATGGAACCAATAACGAATTCGGATTCGATTACCTTAGGGATAACATGGCTCATACACCTGGCGACCTTGTACAACGCCCGCATTACTATGCCATTGTGGATGAAGTAGATTCTGTTCTTGTTGATGATGCCCGTACACCTTTGATCATCTCCGGGCCTGTACCGGAAGGAGATCGTCATGAATTTAATGAATTGAAACCTAAGGTATCAGACATTGTTCAAAAACAACGTCAGTACCTTACCGGAGTGCTTGCAGAAGCCAAAAAAGAAATTGCTGCCGGAAATACCAAGGAAGGTGGTTTTCTACTGCTTCGGGTTCACAGGGGTCTTCCCAAGAACAAAGCGCTTATTAAATTTCTAAGTGAAGAAGGAATTAAGCAATTGCTTCAGAAAACGGAGAATTTCTACATGCAGGACAATAATAGGGAGATGCCTCAGGTAGATGCAGAATTGTTATTTGTTATTGA
>Ga0265303_10000569_pt1 | contig 21026 bp, 20 predicted proteins | sample Helome_2_FD_192494 | JGI IMG/M metagenome (GOLD analysis project Ga0265303, IMG submission 192494) | Marine sediment microbial communities from subtidal zone of North Sea - Hel_20160317 (Illumina Assembly) | ecosystem: Environmental > Aquatic > Marine > Subtidal zone > Sediment ... | reverse complement strand
AAGCGGAAACCTTGGGATCGACAGAAAAAATCGAGGCAGAAACTGCAATCTACGAGTGTTGATCGCAATTAACCTCGATTGCTATCAAATGAAGTCAATATTTCCGCGTTCTCTCCGAAGGCAGGGGTCACAGGTTCGATCCGACGAGCGTAGCGAGGACAGGCCGAAGGCCCATCCTGTCGGGCGCGCCACATAACAAAAAAGGGGACAGTTCACTTAATTCCGAGAATTAAGTGAACTGTCCCCTTTTTTGTTATTTCCGTTTCCCCGGACAGATTCGAACAAAACAGGGGCGCCAATTCTGGCGCCCCTGCGTGCAACTACCCGGTCTCCGTGCATTTTTGCCTGACGTGGCCAATACCCGGTCAGCTGCAATCCCCTAGCTTGTTCAAGTCGCTGTGGCTCTCGCACTAGTCCCAGTCGTCATCGTCCTCCCAGTTCCAGTTGACGTGTTGCCGCCGGCCTTTGAATCGGTCGAGATGGTGATTGTCATGACTGTTACGTTCCTCCCGGCGATAATCGTCGAGCATTTTGTGAAAAGCCCGAGATCTCTCGAAGTCGAAATCGTCAACGTCGTCGAGTTCGTCAATGTAATCGTTGTAGGGACGCATTTATTCCTCCTCCTCTATTGAAGGCTTGTGCGTGAATACTTCGGCCAGTCCCAGGTGGATAAAACCAGAGAACCGGGTTCCTGCGCCGATGAGTCATAAAGTCTGTTGTACGCTCTCTGTACAATGCTCCAGACTGCTTCGAGTTCTTTGCGATCGCGTGGCAGGTCGACGCATACCAGGTCGTCGACAAGCCTTCCCCAGCCGGATGCCAGGACCTGGTAGCGACCCCACCGATCAAGTCCGCTTACAGTGACGCTTTCGCGATCAAGACTGCAAAGCAAACGGGGAGGCTTTCTCTTCAGCCCCCGATCGGTACTCTCGCGGCGCAGGTAAATATCAACCCGGGAAGGCACCGCCTCGTTGTTGCGCTCGATGGTTTCGATTCCCGGCAAATCGGCAATTCGATCTGCGAGTGCTATGCGTGCCTCGAAGTCACCAGCGGTGTTACGCTTGTTGCGGATCCGCGCCGGGAGTTTGAAGCGAGTCGTCATTCTGACTGTGTCTTTCATGGCCCTGTTCCTGGGTCTGGAACGTCACTCTTTCGTGAAGTATCTTCCAATTTACTTCGATGTCAAGTATTTTTATATCAAAATAATAAAATAGAGCATTTGTATGAAAAAAGAGGCAGTTGATGAGATATTGGACCAATGGTCGGAAGAACGGCCGGAACTGGATACAGATAGCCTGGGCGTTGTGATTCGCGTCATTTCGTTGAGCCGGGCGTTCGTGCGCCAGGCGACGGATGCCCTGGCCCCGTTGGAGCTAGAGCTGTTCGAGTACGACGTATTGTCGGCTTTGCGGCGTCAAGGCCGCCCGTACGCTCTACCCGCTACGGGCCTGGCACGAGAAACCGGCCTGAGCAGCGGGGCGATGACGAACCGGATCGACAAGCTCGAGTTACGTGGCTTGGTGACACGGAAACCGGACAAGAGCGATAGACGGGCTGTAATAGTTTCCCTGACGTCGGCAGGCAAGCTGGCGATCGACGAGGCGATACAGATACGTCTCGAGGCTGCGGACGAAAGTCTGCAGGGGTTGAGTGCTCGAGAACGCAGTGAGCTGGCCAAGCTGTTAAGAAAGGTCCGACTTACAGGCACCGACGACGCGGAGGAGGTATAGCAACGAGTCGCCGGATCAACCCGCCAGATGGCGATAATCCGTCAATAAACGAGTTGACCGCGACCGGTTCGCAAGACTCAGGTGAGCCATGGCAACACGGCTGTTGCCAGACCGAGCACGAGAAAGAACCCACACATATCGGTGACGGTCGTCAAAACCGGACCGGATGCAACTGCCGGATCGGCGTTAAATCGCTTGAGGATAAGTGGCACGGTTCCGCCAATCGAAACAGCGATGATAGTGTTCAAGCCCAATGCAACCCCCACAACAGCGCCGAGCAAGGGCTTGCCTTGCCATAGATACGCAGCGATCGCGAGCAAAACCCCAAGCGCGAAACCGTTCAACAATCCAACCGATACCTCCTGCCACCAAACTCGCAACAGGTCTCGAGGCTCGATAATGCCGAGTGTTAGCTCGCGCATGCTCACGGCCACGGCCTGGTTGCCGGAACAACCGCTCATATCCGAGACGATCGGAAGAAACACTGCCAGCGCGATCACGGCGCTGATTGTATCCTGGAACAAGGCAATGACACTGGCAGCAACGATATTGAGAAGGATGTTGACACTGAGCCAGGATAGCCGCCGGCGCGAACGGCCAAAAACAGGCATGGTGCGCAGTTCTTCGCCACTGACAATACCCTGTACTTTGAGCTGATCGCTCTGCGCCCTTTCCGCGATTGCCTCCTGAACGGCTCGCCGCCGAACACGGCCAACAAGGCGGCCTGATTCATTTATGACTGGAACACCAAGTGTCTCGTACTCATCGAAGTACTCATCCAGTTCGTCAAGCGTCGCGTTGGCAGGAACTGTGAGAATCTTAGTTGCCATTGGGCTGAGTGAAGCATCAGGCGAGGCGAGAAGCACGTCTCTTATTTCTACGCCGCCGACTGGCCGCCCCCGTTTGTTCAATAGGATCAAACGACTCGGGAGCTGCTCAATTTCTTCGCGCCGGCGACTAAGGTCGGTGAGAAAATCCTGTACGCGCATCCGCTCGTCGTAAGCGCAAAACTCCGGCTCCATGAGCCCACCGGCAACGTCAGGAGGGTACGTGATGAGGTCGCGGACCTGCTCCGCGATGACAGGGTCCATTTCGTCGAGGATGGCCTTCGCATCATCCTTGGTCATCGAGCCCAACAGGTCAGCACCCTCGTCACTCGGCAGCTCATCAACAATGTGTGCGGCCTGCTCAACATCCAGATTCTCAATCAGGTCCGCTGCATGCACATCCGGGATGTCATCAAGCAAATCGGCAGCGTAATCCGGAGAAACCAAAGCCAGGAGACGTTCCTGGTCATCGGAGCTCAATCGAAATAGCACCCGAATAGTCTGGTCGGGCGGGAGTGCGGCCAGCAGCGACTCTGCGGACTTCTTGTCCGCTGCTTCCAAATGCGCTCTGAGTGCCTCCCAGGGTGCCGATCCGTTGTTCTGGGTCATAGTTGCTCCAAGCTGTAGATCTTGACTCTCAGGAAGGTCGATTCCCTACTTCTTCTTTACCCTGTACAAGACATCGAAATTGCTGACCATCCCGGTTCTTGATTCGAGAATGATGCGATCTGTTAACTGGTAGCGGAGCAGCAAAGTACCCAGCTTGTCGATCAGGCCATAGCCATACTCCACAAGGAGTCGATTGCCGAAGCGCTTGCCCGCGATCAAACGGCCATCCTCGGCGCCGCCCTCGACTGCGAGTGTTTCCAGCCCCAGACTCGACCTGACTTGCGAAACGATATTTCCCGCACTGGATACGCCCAGAGCGAACGCTGCTGCGTTGAGCGTGTCGCCTTCGCCGGTGCTTGTTGCGCTTGCCAGGGGTCGGCCGGTTAGCAAATAGGACAGCGCCTCGGCATCTCCCAATGGCGGCTCGCTAAAGACGTCGGATCGGAGCTGCGCTGGCGTTCCGCTTATCAGAATGCCTGCCACAACGTCAGTTGTTCGGCGAACGGCGCGAATGTCGAGCTGAGGGTTGTCCAATGATCCGTTGAAGATAAGCTGGCCACGTTCAATCTCGAGTTCCTGGCCGTAGGCTTCGTACCTGCCATCCTGCAACGACAGCCTGCCAATACCGGTATACGGTGAATGCGTGCCGCCGCGGACGCGAAGCGCACCTTCGATATCGGTCGATAGGCCGAAACCCGAAAATCTCACCTCATCCCCGAGGCCCACGGCGATATCGACATCGATTCGCCTGCGGACAGAGGGTGAGGTGCCCTCGGCTCGATGCACTATCGCGTCAGACGATGGCGAGACGGCAGAGTCGGGGAGCTTTTTCAATCGTACATTTGTTGTTGGAATGAACAGGTTGCCGGTCACGGCTGTTGCACGATCATCGAATACCAATGCTATCGACGGCGAAGCCGAAATTTGCCAGTCAGGGAGCCGAGAAAGTTCAAAATCCTGCCCCGTGAGCAACACCTCGGAGCGAATACCGGTGTCAGGGCTAACCCACGTATCTCCCTGAATCGAGATCTGCCCGTCGCCAGAGCGCGCGCTGCCTTCCAGCTGCAGGTGACCTACGGATGTCTGCGACAGGCGAGCATTAAAGTCCGTGATTTCAATGCCGGCTTTGCGAACGCCGAAGGCGCCGTCGGTAATGGCTAATGCGCCCAGAAACTCAGGTTGACCAAGACTCCCGGAAATTTCCAGGCTACCGCTGACGATACCGCGCGGGCTTGCGATGTCTGGAAGGAGAACTGCAAATAATGACATCTCGTTGAGCTCGACGGACCCACGGCCCGCAACGGCCGATCCCACGTCCAGCATATCTTCGACGGTCAGGTCGAATGTCGTGCCGCCTGCGCCATCGTCGAGTTCGAGACGCAGCGAGGACGTTGCCTGGTTGTCGACGATCGAGACGTTTCCGGCCGCTTCGGTGAAGGCCGCGGAAATTGTCTCGTCATCTACAACCGCATTCACTTTGGCTTCCCGCAGGTTGATGGAGGCATCGCCGGTCAATCGACCCTCGATCATCGAGCCGCGCGCCTGAACGTTACCGAGTCCGCTCAATCGGACCTCCTGCGGAAGGCCCAATGGCAGGACGGCTAACGGCAAGTCGTCGATCGCCAGGTCGAAACTTGCCGCGCCCTCAGCGTCGGACGCCGCTGCCACACACGTCTTAACGGTTTCCGCATCTCTCACAAGACAGGCACGAGAGAGCGAGAATTCATCACCTGAAGCAACGACGTCGAATTGTTCCAGCAAGGTCCAGTGGCCGGCCAGTTCATTGCTGATCGACAAAGCGTTCACAATGCCCGCCCACCGGCCATTCGCGTAACCACCAGCTGCCTCAGCGGTTGCATGACTACCTTTGCCACTCAACTCTGCGCGCAGGTTGTGCTCATCGATCTTCCCCGCGGCAACGAAATGGGCCGAATCGATCTCGATGCCACGCACCGCAAGTTCCTTGAGCGTCACCTCTGCGTCAATGTCTTCGGCGGGAGAAAGCCCGGCGTCTACCGAAAGGCTGCCAATGGCATACTCTGACCAGAGCATATCGTTGCCGCCGGCCTTGACCCAAACCTCGGGTCGGTTTCGCGAGCCATGCAGAGAAATCCCTGCCGAGAGACTTCCAGAAGCGTCGGCCAGCAGCTCGTGGATCGCCGGAAGTTCGAGTTCTGCACCTAGCGCCAGCGTGTCGCCGGCGGTCCCATCGACCCGGAGTCGATTGGCGCCTAACCGGATGCGGCTGTTCGTAATCGTCAACTGCTCTTTCAAGTATTTGAACGCGCCTTCGCCGTCGAGCGCCTGTCCGTTGACGGTTCCTCCAAGGTCGCTGATCAGTAGCGTGATATCCGGGGCACCCGCAGCAATTGAGCCGTGAATCCTGCCTCGAGCTTCGACCTCGCCTTCAAGCAGCCGCGATGCTAGCGAGGGATCAAGTCTCGACACGACGAATTCAATATCGAATCTGGGCGGAGGACTCCAGCCAGCTTCTCCAGACGCGGTTAGTTCGCCGAGATCGTTGGCCGCGCTGAGTCGGGAAAAGCTGATCTTCTCAGCACCTGCGTTGCCCTCGAGCATGATCTTTGTTTGTGGCAGGTCGCCCAGCTTCGCAAGGGTATCGAGGGAGATGTCTATATTGCCCGGATAACCGTGCAATCGGAGCGATCCGCCTGGCGACAGTAATAGTGCTTCGTCAAGGTCCCACTCCAAAGACTCCCAGGTATTCGACAGGTCAAGACCGAACACACCGTCAACGTACGAAACTGTGCCGGTCGTAACCAACGATTGCGGCGTGCTCAGCGTGTGTTCGACCTTATACCGCCGCAGATCGCCTCGGATCCGAAGCTCGCCCGCGAGTTGTAGTGAGGGCGACTCTGACCATTGCCAGCTCGCTACCAGGCGGCCGGGGTACAGACCAGCGCCATCCAATTCGCCTTCGATCCGGGCATTCAGCCAGTTGCTGTGTATCGACAGGGTCGACACCTCGACCGTCGACCCCTTGATGGAGCCTCTGAACTGTATGTCGTCAATCCGACGTTCCAGTTGGTCTCTCACAAAGAAGAGGTTTCTCAGGGATGACGATTCGATCGAGATACGCAGCGGAGTTTCGATGGACGGCAGCTCCTGGGTTGCATCGGACTCAGCAGCCGTCGTGGCGATTACGGTTATCTCCGCGACATCGAGTGCACGTATCGCAAGATGCCTCGATAAGAGCTGTGCCAATTCGACATCGACGAAAGCGTCGCGAATCGACACGTCAAGCGTTTTGCTTCTCCATGCCGCCGTCGTCAGGTTAACGCCGCCCAGGAGCGATCCCCGCGTTTCACCCAGCGTAAGCTCTGCAGGCAGATACGGCTGTGCCCTGGCGAGCAGGAAGCGCGTCCCGTTGTCGGTACCAAGCATCCATAGCGCGCACGCGATCAAGGTGACCGCTAGGACGAGGGCGCCGAGCCCCAGTTTCTTCGATCGCGTCACAGATAGGCACCGAGTCGCAGATGCACGCGCAGACTTTCGTCGTCTTCCGATACCGGGTACCCGAGGTAAAGACGCAGCGGACCCAGTGGCGATCGCCACTTGATACCGACACCGGCGCCGACCTCGGCCGTAAAATCCGTGTCATCGAATGCGTTTCCGGCGTCGACGAACACTGCTCCGTAGAAATTGCCTTTGAGATGCCGCTCATACTCGACGCTGGCGACCAGCAAGTTGTTGCCACCAACAACATTGCCGTCTGCGTCTGTGGGGCCAAGGCTGTTGTAGTCGAAACCTCGGACCGACTCGTCGCCCCCGGCAAAGAACCGCACCGAGGGCGGCAGTTGCGAGAAGTCGCCGGATCCCGTCACGCCGGCATTGAAGCGCGCCAGCAGTCGGTTGCGCTGGCCGAACGATCGTATCCAGCGCATCCAGGCCGTCGCCTGAACATACGACAGCGATGATCCAATTGCCTCGTCGGTACCACGAACTTCGAAACCAAGCCGGCGCCCTTGGCGGGGAAAAATATCGCGGTCCGATCGTTTGTGATCGAAGTTGATCGCCGGGACAATGGAGCGCGTAGTGTCGATGTCTTCGCCGACCTCGAATGACTCGCGGCTGGCATCAACCGACAATGTCCGAAGCCAGGTATCGCTCATCGCCTTGCTCCAGCGAATGCCGAGGCGCTCGGTTTCGTTGTCGAATGTGTCGATCTCTTCGTTCAGGTAACCGCCGGTCACACTGAACCACTCGCGGCGCGGGTCACGGAGCGGAATGCGGTACTCGATGGTCAGCCCTTGAATTTCCTCCGCTATGCTCAGATCGGATATCAGGCGATGGCCTTTGCGGTTTATACGGTTATTCCGGAGGCCGGAGCGGAATCGAGGTCCAAAGTCCGTCGAAGCGCCGACGCCGATCGTGTACTCGATCCGCGTACCGGGCTGCAAGACAACGCGGACCGGGACTTGCGCGGCCGAGGCGTTGGCAACGTCGGGTGTGATCTCGATCTGTCCGAAGTAGGCACTATCGGACAGGTCGCGGTAGGCCCGGACCAGGTCATCGCTGTCGTAGTACGCGCCGACTTCGAGGTCGAGGTATGCCCTGACTATTGCTGGGTCGATGAAACCCTGTTCCTGACGTATCTCGCCGATCCGGTAACGTGGGCCGCTCGTGAAGTGCAGCGTGATATCGGCGACGCCTTGATCCGGCCAAACGTCAAGTTGAGTAGCCGCGTACTCGGCCTCGAAATAGCCGCGGTCCGCGGCACGGACCTGCAGCGTTTTCTTCAGCCGATCGTAGTCGGCATGTCGCAGTACTCCACCTTGCCGTAACTGCGTCGTGTTTATCAGTGTCTGAAACGCAGGGTCAGAAGACGCCGGACCGTCTATCTGAATGTCGACGCTACGTATGACAACAGGTTCCCCGGGATCGATCGAAATCGTTGCAGCCCAGCATTCGCCGTCGACTTCAAGCGCTGTCTCTATTCGTGGTCGGTAGTAGCCGAAAGGCTCGATCGCTTTTCGGGCTTCGGACTCGAGTGTGCGAAACCGGCGCCGCACGAGCCACGCTTCGGCATCACACGGCTCCGAGGCGATTGTCGCAAATGCCCGAACGTTCTCCTCCAACTCACGGTCAATCCCCGTGATGGCCAGTTCTGCCGCCACCATTGAGGGCAGCAGCAGGATAACCAGGGACAGGCAGGTGAGGGGTTTGGCTGACATGATGGCAATCTACAACCACTTCTTCGCCCGGAATAAGGTCAGCAACCCTACCGCTGCAATCACCATGATTATCAGTGATGCCATAAAGCCACGGGGGCTTTCGAGACCCGGCAAGCCGCCGACGTTCATTCCCAGCAGTCCGGTCACGAACGTCAACGGAAGAAACACAGCCGCAACCACGGAGAGCACATACATGCGGGAGTTCTGTTCCTGTGCCAGCTGGCCGAGAAACTCCTCTCGAAGTACCATCGTTCGTTCACGAGCAAGATCCAGGTCTTCGAGGTAACGGGTGATTCGGTCGGCCTCATCACGGAGTTCCCGGATGTCGGTTTCAGTCAGCCAATCTCCGGGTTGCCGGTAAAGGCGATCGAGCGCGTCTCGTTGCGGTGCGAGAAAGCGACGGACCGTCGCAATTTGCTGCCGCAATGTCGAAATCATCTGTCGAAACTGTGTGTGATCCTGGGTTGCCATAGTGGCTTCTGCCTCACCAACGCGTTCCTCGATGTCATCTATAAAGTCGCCAATGCGATCCGCCAGCTTGGCAACAAGGCTGCTGAGAAAGCCGCCGGGTGATTTCGGCCCGATACCTTCTTCGAGCATCTCTCGCAGATCGGTAACCGATAACAAGCGCCTGCGACGCGTACTGATGATTCGACTCTGCTCAATCCAGACCCGAATCGACACCATGTCTTCCGGGTCCTGCCCCGGGTTTGAATTGACGCCACGGAGCACGACCAGGAGACCATGATCGGTTGAAAAGGACCGAGGCCTCGTCTCATCCGCGAGCAGTGTGTCGACGATCGTCGGGTCCAGGCCGCTGTCCGTTTGTAACCAGGAGCGCGAGGCATCGTCATTCACGTCCAGGTGAAGCCACAAGACATCTTGATCGTTTTTCGTTGGACGAAACGATTGGATGTCAGCCGGATCCGCGCCACCGCGGCCATTGAGAATGCAGCTGTGGAGAAAGTCTGGTTTCAAATCAGTTTTTTCCGTCATCGGTAGAATCCTTCACATCTCGAGTCAATTTACGTCGGCGATTGCTGTAACTGCGAGCCTATCGTACTGCCGGGAGTTGATAGGCGGCCATTTCCTAGTCCCCCGGTTCCCGGGCATTCGCGATGTTGATTAAGACATCTTCCACGACGCGCCCCTTCATCTTCGCGACTCGAAACTCGCGTTCATTTTCCGTGAACCTGTCGCCTTCTTGAGGAAGGCGTCCCAGGCGATCCATGACGAACCCTCCGAGGGTCGTGACGTTAGGTGTCGGTTCGACATCAATTCCGGTCATCTCCTCGAGTCTGCCGAGTACAACTCGCCCTTTGACGCGCCAACCTGAACCCAGTGCCTGAATATCTTCGGGAATGATCTCGGTATCCCACTCATCATCTATTTCACCGATGATTTCTTCAATCATATCTTCGAGCGTCACAATACCGATGTAGTTGCCATGTTCATCGATGACGATGGCCAAATGTTGTCGTGCTGACCGCATACGTTCGAGCAGGGCAGAAATCAGGAGCGCCTCAGGCACAATTAAGGGAGGCCGCAGCAGCTCCTGTAGCGATTCCCAAATCGCGTTATTCCCCTTAAGCAAGGCAGTCGCAAGGTCCTTCGTCGTCAATACGCCCACTACGTCGTCATTGGCGTCCAGAACAGGAAACCGGCTGTGCAAAGTCTCCAACACGATTCCCTTGTTTCTCTCTCGTGTCCCAGACAGCCGCAACCTGTCAACTGAGGTCCACGGCACCATTACCTCGCGGACCAGTTGATCGTCGAAACGAAATGCCTTGCGAATGATCTCGGCAGTCTTTGATTCGATTTCACCGTGTGCTTCGGATTCGTCAACGATGGCGCTAATTTCGTCCTCGGAAATGACATCGTGATGCGGACCTCCTCGGATTCCCAGGAGTCGCAGAATGATTGCGTTGGCGCGGTCCAACAGCCAGTTCAATGGATAAACGAGGAGGTAGAACCAATGCAGAGGATAGGCGAGGGCGAGCGTCACTGGCGTCGGTCTGCGAATTGCATAGGTCTTGGGCACCTGTTCGCCGACTACGATGTGAAGTGACGAGAACAGCAGGAAGCCGACCAGGAACGATATCGTGTGCAAGCTTGCACCCGTAATGCCGAACTTCGACAACAAAGGCTCCAGCAAAGCGGCGACCGCAGGTTCGCCCACCCAGCCAAGACCCAGTGAGGCCATGGTGATGCCCAGCTGGCAAGCCGCGAGGTAGGCATCGAGATTGTTGTGCATGCGTTGGCTGAGAACGGCAGCCCTGCGATTCGCATTGACTGCCTGATCAAGCTGGAAGCCGCGGATCTTGACCAGCGCAAACTCTGCCGCGACAAAAAAAGCGTTCGCGGCGAGCAAAACACCGACGGCAAAAAGGGAATATCCGATGTTGTCCATGTTCTATGCTCTTACGCTGCTGCTTCGGCCTGCGGAGCTTCAGCTGGCAATACCCGAATCTCCAGGGCATCCTTGGTGTCCAGGTGAACATCGCGTTGCGGGAAGGCAACGACAATATCGTTCTCAGCGAAAAGCTCACAGATTCGAAATCTGATGTCGCTGCGAATCTCACGAAGAAATTTCTCGCCGGTGACATCGCACCAGAAGTACGCGTCAAATACCAAAGAGTTATCGCCAAAATCCTCAAACACAACAGATGGTGCGGGCGCTTCCTTAATCTGCTGTTGTTCAATAACGGCTTTCATTATCAATTCCGAGACGCGGCGGACGGGCGAACCGTACTCGACGCCAACCCGCACAATCGTACGAATGCTCTGGTCCACCAGAGTCCAATTGACAACGGTGCGTTCCAGCAGCTGGCTGTTGGGCACAAGTAAATGCACACCGTCAGTGCGACGAATTCGGGTAGAACGGTTGCCGACCTGTTCGACGACGCCCTGCCACGCATCGAATTCTATGAAATCACCGATCCGGATAGGCCGTTCGCCCATGAGGATCCAGCCACTGATGAAGTTGTTGATGATGTTCTGGGCGCCGAAGCCAATACCGATAGCAAGCGCGCCTGTAGCGAATGCAAACGCAGTCAGAGGAATCCCCAGCAGGCCGAGCGCCGTGATAAAGACAACAATCATTACCGCGAAGAACACGATACGCTTCAAGACGTGAACGATGTCGGGACGAAGCTTGGTCTTATCCAGCCGCCGGCCAACAAGGAATCCCAGCAGTTTGCTGCCGAAGTAGCCGGCCAGCAACAGAACGATGACGGACAATATCTGGCCCAGGGTAATCACCTGACCGCTGGCTGCGGTTCCGACTACGAAGTTCCAGATTTCTATGACATGATTCCAGATCGCCTTTAGTTCATCAGACATCTTGAGTCTCCATTAGGTTGGTGCTTCTGCTGCTTGTCAGCCTTTGCCGCGCGTTCGTGTCTTGCCCTGTCGGGCGTTCTTTTCGATGAACTCGATGATCATCCCTGCAACATCTTTCTTGGTAGCTGTCTCGATTCCCTCGAGTCCGGGGCTGGAGTTCACCTCCATAACGACCGGCCCGTGATTTGATCGGAGCAGATCTACACCGGCGACATTGAGGCCCATGACTTTGGCCGAACGAACAGCGGTTGATCGTTCCTCCGGGGTGATTTTGATAAGCGACGCAGCGCCACCGCGATGCAAGTTTGAGCGAAACTCGCCTTCCTTTCCCTGGCGCTTCATTGCGGCTACGACTTTATCGCCGATCACCAAGCATCGAATGTCGGCGCCACCTGCTTCTTCGATGAACTCCTGCACCATGAAATTGGCCTTGAGTCCGCGAAATGCCTCAACAACGCTTTCAGCAGCTTTCTTTGTCTCCGCCAGGACAACACCGACGCCCTGTGTGCCTTCGAGTAACTTAATGACGACAGGAGCGCCGCCAGCAATTCTCAAAAGATCCTCAGTATCATCCGGGGAATTCGCGAAGCCGGTCACCGGAAGACCGATGCCGCGTCTTGCCAACAGCTGCGATGCTCGCAGCTTGTCTCGCGACCGGGTGATAGCCACAGACTCGTTTACCGAGTACACACCCATCATCTCGAACTGACGGACGACGGCCGTTCCGTAAAAAGAGATCGACGCACCAATGCGCGGAATGATGGCATCAATGCCGGTAATCGCCTCGCCTTTGAGATGAATGCTGGGCTTGTGGCTGGTTATGTTCATGTAGCAATGCTTGTGATTGATGACCAGCATGTCATGGCCACGCTCTTTGCCTGCTTCCACCAGTCGCTTTGTGGAGTACAAATTCTTGTTTGTCGAAAGGATTCCGATTTTCATGGGATTATCTCGTTTAGGTTCTAATTAGGTAGTGGCGCCACATCGAAGTTGCGCGCCATCAGGTGTCCTCGAAATGATCTTGATGCGTAGCCGCGAAGGTCTCGACGATATCGGAGGCCTTTGGCACGTTTGAAAAAGAACTCAGATTGAATAGGGCGTCGCCCTCGTGCGCGAGCGGCAAATTGCTGCGGCCGATCACTATTCCGTCAAAAGGAGCAAGTACGTCTTCTTCATCTTCGCCAAGCGGGTCACCGACTATCGCCAGGCGTTGCCCCTTCTTGATGGTGCTCCCCAGCTTTGCTTTGCCGCTGACGATTCCGCTGGATCCGGCGCGAACCCATTGGGTCGATCGTGCGACGATGGGTGTCACCTGCTTCTGCGTCTTGCTGGCCGATAACATGCCGATGTGGCGCATCACGTTCAGAATCCCGCGTATACCGGCTCGTATACTCGTCTCGTCAAAGCGAAGTGCCTCGCCAGCTTCGTAGATAAGCATGGGCAAGCCCTGGTCCGATGCGCACTCTCGCAAAGAGCCGTCGCGTATGTTCGAATTTATGATGACAGGTGCGCCAAAAGCCCTTGCTATATCGAGCGTCTGCACATCGTCGAGATTGGCGCGGATCTGAGGGAGATTGGACCGATTGATAGCACCTGTGTGCAGGTCGATCCCATAGTCGGCATTGGACAAGATTTGCTTGGTAAATATGTTGGCTAGCCGCGCCGCGATCGAGCCTTTCGAACTGCCCGGAAATGAACGATTGAGGTCACGCCTGTCCGGCAAGTAGCGCGATTGATCCAGGAATCCGTGCACGTTCACTATGGGTACGGCGAGCAGTGTTCCTCGGATTGAGCGAAGCACCTTACGTTTCAGCAAACGGCGAATGATTTCCACGCCATTTAGTTCATCACCATGAATTGCGGCTGAGACGAACAACACCGGGCCTGCCTGCCGCCCACAAATGACTTTTACGGGCATGCTCAGGGAGGTCGAGGTGTACAGGTCTGCAACCGGCAGGCTGACGTTGACTCGATCGCCAGGACTGATTTGAGTGTCGCCGATAGTTATTGGCTTATTCGTAATTTTCATTTGGTGCGCTTCTTAGTGCGTTTCTTCTTGCCAACCAGATATGAGCGCGCCGGATCTACCTGCGCGCGATTCTTGATCGCGGTCCGACCCAGCAGCATGCGAAAAAGCATGTCGTCACGAGAGGTGAGGGTCATCTCGATTGGCCATGCCTGGTTGCCGATCGATAGGGTTGTCTCAATGACGTATCGTTCTTCCTTGTGACCGCCGGAATCCGTCACGATTCGTGTGTCGAGTACGTCTGCATTGCACGTGATGACGGTATCGACATCCTTCTGAAGCGGATGCATACGGAATTCGACGCGATCACGGCCGTGCACAGAGTAGGGGCGAAGTTCGAACGCGTGCAGCGCGGATGTGCGAGCACCGGTATCTACTTTGGCCTTGATCTGCTTGATGCCAATGTCCGGGAGACTGACCCATTCCCGCCAGCCGAAGGTAAGAATTTCCGATTGTGTATTCATCTTGTAGTCCTAAGCATCAAAATGACCAGTGAAAACGGACGCCTGCGACAATCGCTGACGACCCAGAGGCAGGGTCGGTTGCATCGACGGCGGGGACTTCCACGTACTGAATTGACGGCGTAATGTGCCCCGCGTCATCGAGAACGGGAATACGGAAATAGACCTCTGAATCCAAAGCATTGTCGCGACCGGGTCCAACAAGATCTCTGGCTATCCTGGTGTCGGCAACGCCAATTCCGAGGACGCCAAACTGCGTTTTTCGTTGGTACGCAACAGCAAGGAATCGATCGGCAGCGGATCCGTCAGCATTGGCCATTCCAGCACGAACGTTGATTGCATCTGCACCGGACTGCCAGCCGAAGACTCCGTAGGCGCCATAGTTGATCTCATCATCGACCATGTTTCCTTCGACGTCCTGGTCATCGTTCCTGAGCCACGCACCGATTCGCCAGGAAGTACGGTCATACAACCAGCTGACTCCGGTCCCGAAGAACACACCGCGACCATCCTCATTAAGGTCAAGCAAATCCTGGTAGGACCGATCAGGAGTATCGGCGATGCCATCGGATCCGGAGATGACAACCGTAATTTCCGGTCGTCGATCATTGCCAAGTACGCGGAACACACCGCCCAACGTGTAGTCCGGGAACGCAATCGTCGCGTTGTTGACAAAGCTGCCGTTCAGGAAGTGCTTGTTCTCGTCGTTTGCGATTCGACCGCGGTCGAGCCAGGCAGATGGGTCAATCAGGCCCAACATCAGCGAGCGTTTATCTTCCAGTAAGAACGTGTAATTGAATTCGGAGACCTGCACGCCACCGTCGCCACCGGCGGTCAGTACAGAACCTGCATCGCCGTTCACGGTGGGGTAATAAGCTGAAACGCCATTCGAATCAGGCGCTGAGCTGGCCTCTATATATAACAGCCACTGGCCATGCTCCTGTTCCAGAGTAGCGAAGAGATCGGCTGATGCGGTCAGTTCGGCGTCTGCTCTGCTGTCATCCGTGTCCTGATAAACGGTCGTGATGCCGCCTTCCCAGGTAACCCCCTCCGCGTGCGCGGTGGAACAACCCAAACAAGCTGCTAACGCAACGAGCAGGAAGCGACCTGAGAGATATCGGGCAGTACCTGAGCAAAAACTGACGGTCACAATTTCACCTTGAAGTTTAAGACGCCCAGGTGATTGACTCGATTCTCGGCGTTATCTCTCCATATATACTGATTCATATAGCCGGCTTCGATTGAAAGCCGATCACTAAAGCTCCGGCTGAAACCGATCAATACACGGTTTTGACCAAGGCCAGAGTCGCCGCCCCAATCCGTGTCTCTGAGATCGACGAATGGCTCGATCGCGACGATAAGGCTCGTGCCTCCGTTCTCACCGATCGGCCTCACATACTTCGCCCTGTAGCGAAGGACCAGACCAATATCATCACCGACGCTGACGGAGCGCTGCTCGAGCCTGACCCGCATCGATATGCGACCGTCAATCCATCTCCCGGCAGTCCAGTCGATTTGCTGCCAATATCGGTTTTCGTCAGCAACGTCGCCGGCGGAATTCCTGGCTCGAAACCTCGCGTATCCGGCCCAGACTTTGACATTGTCGCTGATTTCATAGCCGATGCCCGGCCGTGCCAGCCACTGATTGACTCCGCTACCCAGGTCGAAGTATCGCGCCTGCGCATCGAACCAATAGTGCCACCGGCTGTTCTGACCATCGGATTGGAAAGCGTCCGTTGTCGAAAACACGATCCAGGCCCCTGGATCGTTTTCAGTGGCTGATCCCGAGAGCGGGAATGCTGCACAGATCACCGGAAAAAACGATAGGAGTAGTTTCATGTGATTGAGTCCAAAGTTCATTCTGTGTTTCTCGAAATTCGAAATATTGATCTTGCAAACCAGCCGATAACGATGCCGATCAATAGCATCATGAAGATCAGCAGCGACCGGGGGAAAGCAACCTCCCAAAACAGCAGCTGGATCTCTACCATCGCCGCGTTTTGCACGGCGAATATCATCACCATCAGGAACAGTAAAACTGTGATCAGAAACTTGTACGCCATCGTTCCGCCTCGTTAGATTGTGAATTGTGCTGTCCCCAACTCCCTCTAATCGGATTCATCCTTGACTCGGGCAACGAGTGTATTGATTGAATGCGACAGGTCTTCCCAGGCACTTTCTAATTCGTCCCTGAGCTGTTCCCATTCTGCCTCGCCCGATTTCTGCAGCGCTTCGAGTCGCGATTCTGCTGCAGCAAGTCTCGTGTCCATTGCCTGCTGCACGCTCTCCAGCTTTTCGCTGGACTTCAGGCTTCCGGTCGTGATTGCGCGCTTTATTCCAGCTCTGACGTCATACAATTTCGCCTTGGATTCGACTAGCTTTTTTCGCGCCTTCTTGGAGTAGGCGGCTTTTGCAGATACCGATCTGACATGCCGCGACGGCCTGCCGTATTGGGTCGTCATTAAATCCTCCTCGAACATCGTGGCCCGAAGTTGGTCGGGCCACGAGTCCAAAGTGCTAGTTGCTGCTGGCGGTGCGAACCCCGGCCTTTGGCCGAATCACGACGTCGATTCGTCGATTCTTGGCTCGGCCCTCAACCGTCTCGTTATTCGCGACGGGTCGCGATTCGCCGTAACCAACTGACTCCACGTCGCTCGCCGGCAGATCACGCATGTTCGCTAACAGGTACTCGCGAACAGCTTCCGCACGGGCTTGCGACAGCTCCAGATTGGTAGCGTCGCCGCCGAAAGAATCCGTGTGGCCCTCAACCACGATGTGGCTGTCGGGAAAAACGCGGATTGCATCCTGGACCTTCCGCAGAAGCGAGAAGTATTCCGTCTCAATCTGGGCACTACCGCTTGAGAACACCAAGCCGATTGGTCGAACCAGGATGTTCTGGCCCTGCGTCAGTACCTGCGCCTCGTCCGAATTGAAGGTACTCTCAATCTGTCGGAACTTGCGGCGCTGAGCCTCCTGCGCTGCAAGCCGATCGGATTGAATGCCCAACTCCTTTTCAAGGCTTAGGAGCTCATTCTCCAATTCGAAGATCTGGCTACGACGTTCGCTTAGCTCGTAAGATTCCTTCTGCAAGGCCTCAACACGACCAATAATGGCATTTGTCGGCGCGTCAAATCCTTCGTCCAATTCAGCGACGAGATCCAAAGATCCGGCGATGCTCACGATTGGCGCTTCGTTTGCCAGCGCAAAGTCTTCGAGGCTGACGTCCCGATCACGAACAGGTTTCAGCTCGCGGGCGAGGTACATGGCGTGCTTGACTTCGTACTTGGCCTGGCGAGCAAGGCTGCGCGGCTCGTCGGTATCGTAGCGATCCCGAGTCAACGCATGCTCCGCCTGCCCGAGCAGTGATTCAGCCTTGGCCAGCGTTTTTGGCGCATAACGATCAACACGGGCATCTTTAGCCTGCCCAATCAGGCGTCGTGTCTCATCAAGATAATTCGCCTTGATGGCGGCGAGCTCGGCGCTACGGAAGAGTTCTTCTGCATCGTTCGAGCGGGACTTTGCCGACCTTACGTTGCCGCCCTCCAGCCGCTTCGCTGCCGATGCAAATTTTTCCTCGGCTTCACGCCACTGAGTCGTCGCGAACGTCTTTGCATTCGCAGCCTCTGCGTCGTCGCGCGCTTGAATAGCGGACGTCAGCGTCACGTTTGCGAGACGCGTTGCGTCCACGGCCTGGCGCAGCGCCTTGGCGGCATCGTCAAGGTCCGACTTGATACTATCAATGCTGCGACCACGCTGTAGTTTGTCTTCGGCCGACCTATAAGCCGCTGCGGCCTCTCCATAGCTTTTTGGCGCCAGAATATTGGCGCGAGCCTCATTGGCAGCCTTCAAAGCATCGTCGGTCTGCGTAAACAAGGTATTACGCAGATCGTCTTGTGCCGCGGCAAAGGCCACACCGGCGCTTAGCAGCAGAATCGTGGCCAAACGGCCAAATTGTCGAATAAATACACTCATTTGAGCCTCCTCCAGTAGGATAAAACTAAGGTCCAGCCGGAGTTATCCAGCTGACTGAAGCCACTGTAGGATCCAGCAATTAATAAATCCAACTAAAAAAAGTTGCTAAGCTGATAAATTATATTTATAAATAGCTATGGACCTCGAACTGCTGCGCACATTTCTCGAGCTGAACAGGACACGCCATTTTGGTCGTGCGGCGGAGGCCCTGTTCGTCACGCAAGCAGCAGTGAGCAGCCGGCTGAAGTCTCTGGAGGATCAGCTAGGCGTGACGCTGTTTGATCGCAGTACGCGGGAAATGCGCCTGACACCGGAAGGCGGTCGACTAATACGGCATTCCGAAAAGCTCATCGCTTCGTGGCGAGCAGCCCGCCAGGATGTGTCGCTGGCAGAAGCGAGCCAGCAGCTGGTCATAGGCGGCAGCCTGCGACTTTGGGACGTCCTGTTGCAGCGATGGCTGCACGACCTCCGTCGCAATTACCCCAGCCTCGCAATCATTGCCGAAGCGCAGACACCCGACTTTCTTACTCGAAAGCTCATCGATGGCACGCTGGATGTGGCAATTCTGCTGGAGCCTGCTCAGCTGGACATCATGCAAATTCAGGAAATTGCCACTGTGGAGTTCATTCTTGTATCAAGTGATCGCGGCTTGTCGGTTGAAGAGGCTCTTGAGCAAAACTATGTATTCGTTGATTGGGGATTATCATTCGGACTGGATCACCGCCGAACTTTTCCTGACGCATCAGAAGCGATTACCCGTGTGACGCACGCAAAAATGGCTCTCGAGTACATTAGCCTGATCGGTGGTAGCGCGTATTTGCCGAAGCGAATGGTCGATAAAGACATCGAACTCGGCTTGTTGCATGAGGTAGCGGATGCGCCGGTATTTACAAGGCAGGCCTATGCAACTTTCCCGGTCAGGTCCCCCAGGCTGGAATTGATTGAAGAGAGCCTTCAACTGGTGCGGGAGAAATAACCGATACCACTAAAAGAGATGACGCCTGCTACTGTGGAGCTTAGTCCCTTTCCAATCGTGGTCAGCGTTGTGCCTACGATACTCCTAATTATCTTCTCCAATCGCCTCAGCATTGCTTAGCTTCGAATTACTCTCACTCTTCTGCTCACGGGGCTGCTTGCCAGTAGAATCTAGCGGTTGTCCGCGCGTTCGGTATTTCGAAGCCGCTCCTGCTCGACTTCGATGCGTTTGAGCAGGCGCGACTTTTCGGCTTCCAACCGGGATATCGTCTCATCAGAACCCGGACTCGACTCCTCGGATAGGTGGGTGAGCTCGCTGTCGATGGACTCTATTTTTGTCTTGAGTTCTTCCAACGAAGCCGCATCGGCTGCTTTGTCGAATACGATCGCCTCTGCCTTCGACTGAACTGGCTTTTTCCTTCTGAGAGATGGCTCAGGAATGAACGCGCGGTCGTCGGCGTAAACACGAGAGTTCATAAAGGCCGGGGAAACGATTTCTATTTCAGCCACATGCAGGGCTTCGAGCATTAATTCCCGTAGTCGGGACCGTGCGGAAATCAGGCTCTCAACATCTTCCAAAAGGCCAGCGACTCGATACAGGATCGAAAAATCACCAAGTTCACGTATATGGACGAAAGGCTCTTTCAGACCGCTATCTGAAGCGGCCTTACTTAGGATGTTTGCTACATCCGTATGCGGGACATCGTAGCCCAGAGAGACCTCGGCGGATATGATGGTGCCGGACGCTCGGACAACTTTGGTTGGCTGGGTCACCAGAAACAGGTTAGGGACTGTAACGAGGTCCCGAAACTCAGTCTGAATTTCCGTATGGAGAAGACCCATCTCCGTGATTCTTCCCGTCAACTCGCCAACAGTGACAAAGTCTCCGGGTCGAGCGCTCTTTATGGCCTTGAGCATAATTCCGGCCATGATGTTGCCGATAAACGTCGTTGACGAGAGCGCTATTGCCGCACTCAAGAGAATTCCAAGCAGGCTGAGCAACTGTCCTCGAAGCGCGTCGTTGACGGGCAGCGTCACTACAAATGCAATGACGGCCGCCAGTGTCAGCGCAAGCATTATCAGCTGAAAGCGGAACTGCGCGTCCGGATTCTTGCCCCAATGTCGGCGTAGCGATTTATTCAGAATTAAGAGAATCGCTACCGAAAGTACCACTGTGACCAATAGTGGAACGAAGCGTTCCAGCGCTGCGATGGCGCTTTCATAATTCATGGCAATTAGTCTCCACTGTACAATAGCGCCACTCTGCGTGCTGCGGCGCTACCCGCAAAAGCACTCGCGACTATTGCGTTCGATCGGCGATTGCTACTTCGAGCGCTGGCGCCGTTTGTATATCGAGCCCGCTCGTAACGTCCGTGCTGAAAGTCATTCCAGCGCTACGCAATGCGCGCCAGCAACTGATCTTGACCTCGTTCTGCGTATCAATGAGGTCGTGTTCGCTTTCGTTCATATCTAGCCAGAAGAATACTTCGTATTCAATATATTGCGCTGCGAATTCCTCTACCGTCACAAACGGGCCCGGGTTATCGAGCACGTCCGAAACTTGCGTGGCCGCTTGCCGTAGCAACTCGACGACGTTGTCCGGGTCATCGTGATAGGCGACGCCGACCTTGAAACTCGGGCGCCTCAGACCGTCGCGCGTATAGTTATAGAGGGGCTCACGGAAGATCTGGGCATTCGGCACGAACACATCGCAGGCGTCGAAGGTACGGATGTGGACGTAGCGCATTTCGATGGAACGCACCGTTCCGGTCAGCTCACCAGTCTTGATCAGGAATGGTTCGAAACCGAACTAATTCTGTGACCAGTTTTGACAGTGACCGACAGAATCTGTCTTGTAAGGGCTTAATCGGTATTGAGGTAGCTAGGCC
>Ga0265303_10000568_pt1 | contig 21036 bp, 19 predicted proteins | sample Helome_2_FD_192494 | JGI IMG/M metagenome (GOLD analysis project Ga0265303, IMG submission 192494) | Marine sediment microbial communities from subtidal zone of North Sea - Hel_20160317 (Illumina Assembly) | ecosystem: Environmental > Aquatic > Marine > Subtidal zone > Sediment ... | reverse complement strand
TCTGGATCGATCACCTGCGTGTGCGCGACGACGCACTCGCAACCATGCTCGATGGCGCACAAGTCTGGGCGCACCCGTTTGTTATCGGTGAATTGGCCTGCGGTAACCTTCACAACCGCAGTGAAGTGCTGGCGCTGCTGGGTTTTCTACCCCAACTCGCAGTAGCAACGGATCCGGAAGTGCTGTTTTACATCCAGCAGCATCAGCTGATGGGACGAGGTATCGGCTATCTGGATGCACACCTGCTCGCCTCGGTTGCCCTGTCTAGTCCCGCCAGGATATGGACGCGCGACAAATGGCTGGCAGCCGTGGCCACCGAGTTAGAGATGTCGTTCGTGCAGGAAGGTGTCGGCGCACCGTAGGGTGCGCTCCGCGCACCATAGAAACGGTGGCGGTTCGTTTTCGGTGCGCAGTAGGGTGCGCTCTGCGCACCACGGGGACGGTGGCGTCTTGTTTTCGGTGCGCGGAGCGCACCCTACACATTGGCACTATCTCAGGCGGCAGCGTTGATGATCTTGATCCGGGTGTAGGCTTCCAGGCCTTCCTCGCCGAACTCCACGCCGATGCCGGAGCACTTGATGCCACCGAAGGGTACGTGGGGCGCGATGTCCGCGTGCTTGTTGATGAAGACCGTGCCTGCTTCCAGTTGTGATGCAACAGCCGCGGTCTGTTCAGGATCCTGGCCCCACACCGACGCATCCAGGCCAAAATCTGTGCCGTTCGCTCTGGCAACCGCATCGTCTACGTCGGTGTAGCGAATGATCGGCAGCACCGGCCCGAACTGCTCTTCGTCCACCAGCCGTGTGCCATCTTCGATGTCGGCCACGAAAGTCACCGGGTAGAAATATCCGGGACCTTCCGCCGGCTCGCCACCGCACAGAATTCGCGCGCCCCTTTTCTTCGCGTCCTCGACGAGCTCGACGACTTTCTGATACTGCCGCTCGTTCTGCACCGGGCCCAGCAGGTTGCCTTCGGTGAGGCCATCACCCATCGGGATGTTGGTGTTGAAACCCACCAGCGCATCGCAGACCTGGTCGTAAATGTCGTCATGCACGTACAGTCGCTTGATCGCACCGCAGGTCTGGCCCGAGTTGATCAGCGCGCCCCAGTAGAGCCCTTCTGCAATCTGCGCAGGATCAGCGTCTGGCAGAATGATCGCGGGATCGTTGCCGCCCAGCTCCAGCGTCAGGGTCTTCAGCGAATTTGCCGCACTGGCCATGACCTTCTTGCCCGTGGGAATCGAGCCGGTAAATACGATCTTCGCGATATCCGGATGTTGGCTCAGCTTCGCGCCCAGTTCGTCGCCGCCCGACACCACGTTCAGCACGCCCGGCGGCAGCACCGTGTTCAACAGCTCCACCATGCGCAGCGTGCTGAGCGGCGTGAAGGGTGACGGCTTGATCACCACCGTGTTGCCAGTGCGGATTGCCGGCACGATGTGCCAGATCGCAATCATCAGGGGCCAGTTCCACGGTGTGATGGAGCCCACCACGCCCACCGGTTCGCGGCGCATTTCCACGCGCCGCTCGGCGCTGTCTTCCAGCACCTTCACGGGCAGGGTCTGGCCGGCCGTGTAGCCGGTCCAGCCGATGCAGCCCTGCAGTTCGAACTCGGCGCCGAGGCCCTGCATGGGTTTGCCCTGTTCCCGGCTCAGCAGTTCGGCCAGTTCTCCCGCGTGCTCCGTCAGCACGCCGGCCATCGCGTTGCACGCGTTGCTGCGCGTCGTGTCGTCCGTGTGCCGCCAGCTCGCAAAAGCCTGGGCCGCCGCCGTCACAGCCTGTTCCAGCTGTGCCTCGGTGGCCTGCGGCGCGAGACCCACCACGTCACCGGTGGACGGGTTCCGCACCTCGGCATGCTGGCTGGCGCCGACGGTGTCGCCGGCGATGGTCATGGGATATTCCTTCGCCACGGTAGCCCCCTTGGCTTAAAGGTAGATCATGATGCTGCCGAGTTCGGCGGAATCGCAGTTGAGCAGATCCACGCGCTTGTGGCGGATCTTCAGGCCGTCGGCCGTGCTGACCAAATCATGAGTGTAGCGGCCGGCGTAAAAGGTAGTGGTCCCGCGGTAGTAGATCGCCGCCTGGAAATTCGACAGTACCCGCCAGCCATCGGCGGGGCCGCCCTCCGGCGCGTAGCGAATGTTGCCGATCAGGTGCGAGCAGCGCACGTCGTAGTCCATGCTCGCGGCCCACTCGTCGCCGAAGTTGCGGCGGCGGATCTCCATCAGCAGCCGGTCGTCGTAGAAGATGGATATCTCGGTTTCCGGGCTCTGCTGGTCGGGTGATACCGGCATCCAGTAGGTCCCGTCTTCAGTGTAGAGCTGGAACCATGCATCGAGGTCTACACGGTCCAGGCAGTCAGCCTCGCGATACAGGAAGTCCTCGATGGTCGCGAGATCCGGCGCCGCGTGCTTTTTCTGGGCCGTCATGCCGCCACCTCGCTGGTCATATACTGGAGCCAGGCCCCGATCTGGTTGCGGTACGACAGGTCGCTGGTGCCGAAAGACTTGCGCCGACCGGCGCCTGTGTCCTCCTCCTGGCCGAGGCCGCGGCTGGCATCCAGCCAGACTTTCGCATCCGAGGCGAGGCCCTCCTGGATCCGTGTGTAGCAGTCCCAGTCGTCAGGGCCGACCATCGACGCATTGGAGTTGATCAGCCGCGAATACAGGATGGTGCGCTTCAGCATCTGCTCCGGCGCACCCTTCAGGCGGAAATGCCAGGACTCGATCATGGTCTTGTCCACCGCGATGGGCCGGCACACGCGCACCGCCTGGACCGCATCCTTCGCGGTGAAGGACGGGTAGAAGATCGTGTTGTGGCGGTTCTGGGACAGAATTTTCTTCGTCCTGTCTTCACCATAGGCCTTCACCATGGCGTCCATGTAGCCCGGCACGTCGCTGTAGTCTGAGTGGATGCTCACTTCGCCACCCATGTACGCATGACCGTTCGGCAGCGCGGTGATCTTCATCTTGTCGAAGAATTCGTAACTGGAGCCGAACGGAAAAATGATTTCGGCCTCTGGCGGATACACGGTGCCTTCCGGTTGCTCCTCCATATAGCGGCGCGCGGCATTGCCGACAGATGCGTGGGCCACCATCGGGTGCATCGCGTCGTTGAGGTTCTCGACGAACATTTTCCAGTTGCAGTTGTGCAGGTAGCGCAGCGGCGGTCCGGCTACCTCGACTTCGCCTTCGGGCGCGCGGTCGGCAATGTTGTCGAGGGTCGCAGCGGCATCATCGAGGAATTCGGGCAGCGGTGGTGCATGGGGATCCAGGGTGGCGAACACGAAGCCGCGGTAGCTGTCGGCCTGGGCCACCGGCCGCAACGAGAATTTGGGGTCTTTCATGTCGAAGGGCGTTCCATCGTAACCCTTGCGCGCCGGCACGCCGGCCAGCCGGCCGTCGAGCTTGTAAGTCCAGCCGTGGTACGCGCAGCGGAAGCCCTTGCAGTTGCCCTGGGATCTGCCCGTCAGCTTTGCGCCTTTGTGCGCGCAACGATTGTGCAGCACCCGCACCTCGCCATTGGTCTGGCGCACCATGATCACCGGCTCCCGACCAATCTCTGTAGCGTAGAAGTCGCCCGCTTTCGGCACCTGGCTGTCGTGGCCGACGAAGATCCACGCTTTCGACCAGATGCGGTCCATCTCCAGCTCGAACACCTCGGGATTCACGTACAGGTCCCGGTGCACGCTGTCCTTGCGCACCAGGTCTCTGATCTGTTGGGTATGGTTGTCGGTCATGCTGACCTCCTGACTCTGTCCAAGCGTGTCTTACTGCAGCTGCAGGGCACCCAGGCTGGCGCCGCCGCACACAAACAGGGTTTGCCCGGTCACCCAGTCGTTGTCGGGATCCAGGAAGAACCAGGTGGCCTTCGCTACGTCGGCCGCGGTGCCCAGGCGCCGGCGCGGCAGTGATGCAGCCAGACGGCGCGCATTGGCGCTGTCTTCCGGGATCACGTCCGTGAACATGTCCGTGACCACCGGACCCGGTGCAACGGCATTTACCGTGATGCCCTGCGGCCCCAATTCCATCGCCCAGGTGCGCGTCATCGCAATCATCGCGGCCTTCGTGCCGGCGTAAACCGTGCGGGTTTCCAGGCCGACCACCGCGCGCGACGACATGTTTACGATGCGCCCGAAGCCGGCCGCCTTCATCGCGGGCAGGAAGGCCTGCGTCAGGGTGATGGCCGCGCCCAGGTGCAGATCCGTCAGCTTGATCAAGTCGTCACGGGTGACGGCTTCCACCAGGGCCGGCTGGATGATGCCGGCGTTGTTCACCAGGCCCGTGACCGTGTGGTCTGCTGCGATCTGCGCCGCTGTCTCCGCGGTCGCCGCGGGATCTGCGAGGTCGACTTCATAAGAGAAGAGGCCTTCCGCTTCGCGGGGTGGCTTGCGGCGGGCGACGGAGATGACCTTGTAACCGCGGCCTACAAGATCTTCGCAGATACCCCAGCCGATGCCGGCACTGCCGCCGGTCACAACCACGGTGAGTGCATGATTCGCGCTGTTTTCGGGCATCACGTTCAGGCCTTCTGGTTCTTGTCGGCAGTCTCGCCGGCGGCGGGCCGACGCCGTTTCAGCCGCCTCAGATCATATACTTTGCCAGCCTCGACGAGCCCGGCACATAGCTTTTTGAGCTCGCCGCGCTGCAGTTTCTCCGACGAGGTCAGGGGCAGCTCGTCGGCAAAGGCCAGGTAACCCGGCAACTTGAAGTAGGCCAGCGCGTCGCGGCTCGCCTCGAACAGGGCCTCGGCGCTGGCGAGGCTCGTGTCGACGCCTGCCGCCGGCACGATCAGCGCCATGACCTCCTCGCCGCGAATTTCGTCGGGCACCGGCGCGACGGCACAGCTTTTCACGGCATCCAGCGCCAGCAGCGCGCCTTCGACTTCTACTGCGGCGATGTTCTCGCCGCTGCGCCGCACGATGTTCTTGCTGCGGTCGACGAAGAACATCGAGCCCTCGGCATCCTGGCGCACGATATCCCCGGTGTGGAACCAGCCGCCTTCCCAGGCCGCGGCGGTGGCATCCGGGTCCTTGAAGTAGCCGGAAAAGAAGTTCCGGCGCGGATCATCACCGGTGTAGCGCACCAGCAGCTCCCCCGGCGTGCCGATAGCGCAGTCCCGGCCCGCGTCGTCCACGATCCGGGCCTGCATGAAGGCCGGGACCTTGCCGAAACAGCGTTCGTCGATATGTCGCGGCTCGCGATTGGCCACTATGCAGGCGCCGGCCCCCGTCTCGGTCATCGCCCAACCCTCGATCAGCGGGAAGCCAAAGCGTGCTTCGAACACCCGGTGATGGCGCGGGTCCACGCCGGCGCCGAAGCCGAAGCGCACCTGGTCGCCGAAGTCCTCGTCGGGGCCGGACTCCATTTTCAGGAGTATCGCCGGCATTACGCCGAGATAATGAATGATCGTCGCGCCGGATTCGCGCACCGCTTGCCACCAGGTTGACGGATGAAAGCGGTCCAGCTGCACCAGGCAGCCGCCGTTCATGACCATGGCCATGAACGAACAGGCCAGTGCGTTCATATGACTGAGGGGTAAGGGCGTGATCAGTCGCTCGCCGTCCGGCGACATGGTGCACAGGCCGCCCTGGTCGAGGTACCACTGGCCCAGCGCGATGAAGTAGTCGTTGGACAGCAGGCAACCTTTAGGCGTGCCGGTGCTGCCCGACGTGTACACGATGGCGGCTTCGTCTGCCGGACCCGGTGGCCGCTCAGCTTGCGGTGCGCGAAAGGCGGGCAGTGGATCGCCGACTGTCGTGCACGGCACTGGCTGGCTGGCGGCCCCGCTGGCCGCCTCGGCCAGGGCCTGGTGGGCCGGCAGGCTCACCAGCAGGCATACGTCGCTGTGATCGAGGCGAAACGCAATCTCGTCGGCGGGCAATTCGTGATAAATCGGCACGATGCTGACGCCGAGACCGTTCAAGGCCAGGAAATGCGTGAAGAACACCGGCCGGTTCTCGAGCATCAGCGCCACCCGGTCGCCCTGGCCAAGGCCCGCTGCCCGGTAGTGCTGCGCGACTGCATCGACCTCTGCCTGCACCGCCGCGTAGCTCAGTGTCTGCTCGCCGGTGCCGTAGAGCGCGCCGGTGACCGGTGGTACGTGCAGCATGGCCCGGTCCCCGAAGCGCCGGGCCGAGTCCAGGAAGGCGGCGTGAATGCTGGCTGGAGACGTCACAACGGCCATATTCCCACGCCGGCTCGGGCGCGAACAACCCGCCGCGGCGGCCGGCTAGCCGGGCGGCTGGCGCTGCACTGTTGCCGATGCGGGCGGGGTCGACGCCTGCTGGCGGAAGGCCAGTTTGCCGGCCTGGATCAGTTCGTAGATCTCGCGGGCCCGCCCGCCGGTGAGTTCCACCACTTCTTCGTGGCTGCCCGCGGCCGCGTTTCGCCACTGCGCCCGCTCGGCGGGCGACAGCTCGTACACGGTCACCTCCAGGCGCGGCAGATCCTCTGCCTGGATTGTTTTCAATGCCGCACGCAGCTGCCGGCGACCTTCGTCTGCGGACTCGAGACTGCCGAGCAGGACCTCCCGGCGCGTGGCCGGCAATCTGTCCAGCCATTCGCGATTGGCGACGACCAGCCCGGTGTCGAAGATGTGATAGGTCAGGGCCAGGTACGGCGCCTCGCCCGCAATTCCGGCCGCGGCATACAGGCCCACACCACCCTGGCCGCAGTCCAAAAGGCCGGTCTGCAATGCCGTGATCAGTTCCGAGTAGGGGACCGGCACGTTGTCGGCACCCACGCGCCGCGCGAAAACCTGGGGCCCGATGGCGGACGACGCGCGAATTCGCACGTTGCGAATGTCGGCGGGCGTGCGCATCGGCTCACGACAGAAGATGTGATTCCAGCCCACCTCGCTCCAGCGCAGCAGCGTCAGCCCCTGTTCGGCGAACAACTCTGTGAAGACATCGGTCAGGTAATTGTCCATCACGAAGTCCACCTCCGCGCGGGAGTCAAACAGGTAGGGTGTCAGCAGCACGCTGAGTTCAGGGACGACAGTGGCCAGGCCGTGCAGCGAAAAGCCACCGATCTGGACGCGCCCGCGGCGCAGGTTCGACAGCGTGGTTTCTTCGCTGCCGAGCTGGCCGGCGATGAACATTTCGAGTTCGATGCCGGACTCCGGCTGCGCCTCTACGCGTTGCTGAAAACGCAGCCATTCGTCGTGCCACGGTGAGCCCGGTGCAGACAGTGACGCCACGCGCACGCGGCCGTCGTCGCCGTCGGGTGTCGGCCCGCAGGCAGCCAGCAGCAGTATTGCGAGGCACAGCACGGCGGTCACGCATCGCCGGCCGCCCGCCGCGGTTTTTGTGCCCGCCATCACTCGGCGCCTGGTCCATGCCCGCGCGCCTGGTCTACAGCGCGGCTCACCGCGATGCAGGCTAACCGGGCACGGTAATCGGGCGCCGCGTGCAGGTCTTCGAGCAGTTCATCCTCCGGCACGTTGATCCCGTCGAGGGCAGCCGTTGAAAAATTGGCGGTCAGGGCCTGCTCGAAATCTGCGTGGCGAAATGCACACGGCGCCGCGCCGTTGATTGCCACGCGCACTCCAGCGGTGGTCTCGGCGACGAAGGCACCCGTCAACACGTAGCCGGAGCCGGGGCTGCTAAATTTCAGGTAGCCCGTGCGGCGCGGAATCGGGAAGCTGACCGCGACGATGATCTCACCGGGCTCCAGCGCAGTGTCGAGCATGCCCTGCAGGAACTCGTCGCTGCCGATCTGGCGGCGATTGGTGGTGATGGTAGCGTCCAGGCCGAGAACCGCGGCGGGGTAATCGGCACCCGGGTGATTGTAGGCCAGGGACCCGCCGATGGTGCCCCGGTTGCGCACCAGCGGGTCGCCGATGCCGGCTGCCAGGTGCGCCAGCGCCGGAACGGCGCGCCGGACAGCCGCTGATTCCGCCACCGCTGCATGGGTGGTCGTCGCGCCTATCGTCAGCGTGCAGTCATCCAGTCGGATTCCGCGCAGCTCCGCAACGCGAGCGATATCGATCAGCTGGGTTGGCTGCCCCATGCGCAGTTTCAAAGTCGGCAGCAGGGTCTGGCCGCCGGCGAGAATCATCGCGTCTGCGTCGGCCGTCAGCAGGGCCGCCGCTTCGTCGACGGAGTCAGCTCGCCGGTAGCGAAACTCGTACACCGTCAGGACTCCTCGCCGGGCGCCGAACCCGACGTGCACGCGCGGATCGCTGCCACGATGTTCTGGTAGCCGGTGCAGCGGCAGAGATTGCCGTCGAGTTCGCGCCGGATCGTGTCCTCGTCGGCGTCCGGGAAGCGTTTCAGGATGTCGACCCCGCGCATGATCATCCCGGGCGTGCAATAACCGCACTGCAGGGCGTGATGCGCGCGAAAGGCGGCCTGCAGCGGGTGCAGCTGCTCGCCGTCTGCCAGGCCTTCGATGGTCAGCACCTGGCTGCCGTCGGCCTGGGCGGCCAGTATCGTGCACGACTTCACCGGCTGCTCATCCAGGTGCACCACGCAGCAGCCGCACGCGGAGGTGTCGCAGCCCACGTGCGTGCCGGTGAGTCGCAGCGTGTTGCGCAGGAGCTCCACCAGCAGCGTCCGGTCGTCGACCTCCGCATCGATGGGCACGCCGTTCACTGTCAGCGAGATCCTGATCACGGCTGCGTCGCCCGCTGGATGGCCCGCCAGACTTTCTGCGGGGTCGCGGGCATCGGCAAATCATCGATGCCGTAGCCGGACAGTGCGTCGATCACGGCATTCATCACGGCCGGGGGCGCACCGACGGTGCCCACTTCTCCTGCGCCCTTCACGCCGAGGGGGTTCGTCGCCGTCGGCGTGTTGTGGGTGTCGAGCAATATCTCCGGAAAGTCGTACGCTTTCGGCATTGCGTAATCGAGGAAGGAGCCGGTCAACAGCTGGCCGTCTTCATCGTGGATCACGGCCTCCATCAGCGCCTGTCCCACGCCCTGCGCAATCCCGCCGCGCACCTGCCCTTCGTACAGCAATGGATTCAGTACCCGCCCCACGTCGTCTACCCCGACGTGTCGCACGAGTTCTACCTGGCCCGTTTGCGGGTCGACTTCCACCTCCACCACCTGGCAGCCGTTCGGATAGTTGCGCAGGTTCGCGTCGTACCGGCCGGTACCCGTCAGCGTGTCCGCATCGCTGCGGTATGCCAGCCGCGCAATGTCGCCGACGGACATCATCACGCCGGTGCCGGCCACACGGAACTCGCCGTGAGTGAACTCCAGGTCCTCCGCCGCCACCTCCAGCTCCCGGGCAGCGATGTCTCGCGCCTTGCGGATCACATCATCGGCAGCCGCGCGCAGGGCGGAGCCGCCCACCGTCATGCTGCGCGACGCGTAGGTGCCGATGCCCGTCGGGACCACATCCGTATCGCCGTGCACGACGCGGATCGCGTCACCCGGCAGGCCCAGCCAGTCCACCAGCATTTGCCGGTACATCGTTTCGTGGCCCTGGCCCTGTGGAAAGGTGCCGGCCAGCACGGTGGCGTTGCCATCTGCATCGAAGCGGATCTGCATTTCTTCGCCGAACACGGAACAGGTCTCGATAAACATCGCGAGGCCCCGGCCGCGCAGCAGGCCCTTCGCGGCGGACGAGGCCTGGCGTTTCGTGTAGCCGTCCCAGTCGGCCAGCGCCAGGGCCTTGGCCATCACCGCCGGAAAGTCGCCACAGTCATAAGTGGCGCCGACGGCCGTCGTATACGGCATCTGGTCGGGGCCGATCAGGTTCCGCCGGCGGATCTCCACCGGGTCGATGCCGAGTTCTGCGGCCGCGATGTCGAGCACGCGTTCGACCAGGTAGTTCGCTTCCGGGCGTCCCGCGCCCCGGTAGGTGGTGGTGGTGGCCGTGTGCGTCAACATCCCGCGCAACGTGACATGCATCGCCGGAATCGCATAAACGCCGGACAGCAGGCTCGCGCCGGTGAACGGGGGAATCGCGCCGGACGGCCCCACCTGGCAACCGAGATTGGTATAGGTGGCGACGCGCAGCGCAGTGATGCGGCCGTCCTGGTCCAGGGCGAGTTCGGCGTCTGCAACCTGGTCGCGGCCGTGGAAATCCGCCATGAAGCTTTCGCTGCGATCGCTGAGCCATTTCACCGGGCGTCCCGTGCGTTGCGCAGCCCACAGTACCAGGATGTCTTCCGGGTACAGGTTGCCCTTGGTGCCAAAGCCGCCGCCCACGTCGCCGGCGCGCACGTGCACCCGGGCAGGCGGCACTTGGAAAATCGCCTCGGCCAGCAGGTTCCTGATGCGGTGCGGTGTCTGGGTTGCGGTAATCAGATGATAGCGCCGGGTCTCTGCGTCGTACTCGCCGATACAGGCCCGCGGTTCCATCGGGTTACCGGCCACCCGCTGGTTGACCACACGGTGAGTGATTACGTGCGCCGCCTGATCCACGGCCCGCTGCGTCGCGTGGGCGTCTCCCAGCTCATGGACAAAGCACACGTTGTCGGGACGCTCCGACCAGACGGGTGGCGCATTCTGTTCAAGCGCGGCGGCGAGGCTCCCGGTGGCCGGCAACGGTTCGTAGTCGACCGCGACCAACTCGGCCGCGTCCCGGGCCTGGAAACTGGTTTCCGCAATGATCAGTGCCACTGCGTGGCCGACGCACAGCGCGCGCTCGCGGGTCAGCGCCGGGAACGGCGTGCGGAACCAGTCGCCGCCGCTCAGTCCGGCCGGAATGCCGTCCACGGGCAGCAGGCCGAGGCCGTCGGCAGCGTAATCGTCGCCCGTCAGCACTGCGAGCACGCCGGGTGCGGCGGCAGCCTCCGTGACATCGATCTCGTCGATCTTCGCGTGCGCGATGGGCGAGCGCACCACGCAGGCGAAGGCCATGCCCGGCAACGCAACATCGTCGACGAATCGGCCCCGGCCTGTTACCAGGCGCAGGTCCTCTACGCGCGGGGCCGGTTCCCCCAGGCCGGGGGACGCAGCGGGTTCACGTGCCTGTGTTTCAGGTCCGGCCACTGCTTTCAGGTCTGCGCCACGCCGCGGCCAGCCAGCAGCGCGGCAAAGTTTCCGCTCAGGATGTCCTGTTGTAGTTCTGCCGGCAACGCGCGCAGCCATTCGGTCGGTTGGGGCAGACCCATCGGAAACGGCCAGTCGGAGCCGAGCAAGATCCGGTCGGCGCCGAAGACCTTGGCGGCGAGGGCCAGCAGATCGTGATCGTGGGCCACGCAATCGACCCAGAAGCTTTGCAGAACCTGGCGCGGGGATTTGCGCCGGGTGTCGATGCCCGGGCGGCCGGTGTCGAAGCCCTGCTGCCAGCGTCCGGCAACGGCAGGCACCGCACCACCGCAGTGCGCCAGGCAGAAACGAATGGCCGGGAAGTCTTCCACCACGCCGCCGAACACAAGCTCTGCAACGGCGACGGCCGTTTCATACGGATTGCCGGTCAGGTTGTGGCCATAGAACGCACTGAGCCGGCCGTCGGCGCAGGCGCCCGGGTGCAGGAACGCGAAGCTTGCGCGTTCGTCCAGGGCGGCCCACACCTCGCGCAGGCCTGGATCGGCGAAGCGAATCGTCGCCGCACCGCCGGCCGGCAGGGAAAAACCCGCATAGGTGTCGCCCTGGCGGGCTGCCGCTTCACGGGCGGCGACAGCGGGGTGCTCCAGTGGCAGGTGAGCGAGCACCTGCAGACGATCCGGGAACTGGTTGGCGATAGCGGCCAGCCCGTCGTTCAGGTAGGCCGTCCACGCGGCGGCCTGCGCATCGTCCAGTTGCGGGCGGTAGACCGGTGGCGGTGCAGAGACCAGCGCGATGTCGATGCTGTTCGCATCCATCCATTCGATCAGCCGGTCCGGCTGGTACAGGCGGTCCAGGCCCAGCACCTGGCCGTCGATCTCCAGGTGGCCGCCGTCGACGACGCAAACGCCACTGTGGGCAGCGACAGCGTTCGGCTCTACGGGCACCAGGTGCGCGTGGACATCCACCACGCGTGCCTTGTGGCTGCGACGCGAAGCGCTCAAGCCTGTGCCTCCGCATTCGCGATCCAGAAATCCGGCGACCATTCCGGACCCCAGAGCTTGGGTATGTCTTCCCAGTCTTTCGTCTTGCAGCTGTGGTCCAGTTGGTCCATATCGGCCGAGATCTCGGTATGGCTGCCCCACGGATCCTGGATGTAGGCAAACAGGTTGGAACCGAGGAACTGTCGCCCGGGGCCGAAGCCGCCCGTGTAACCCTGCTCGCGCATGCGGCTGAGGCAAAAGCCGAGCTGATCCATGTCGGCCATTTCGAAACTGCAGTGGTGCAGGCCCCGGGCCGGGTTGTTCACGATGGCGAAACAGTGATGATCCCAGCAGGGCCCGGCGGGCGCATACAGGAAGCTGACAAATCCCGGCCGGCGATCGGATATGCCGAAGCCCAGCACTTCGCAGTAGAAGGCCTCGGTCTCCGCCAATTGCGGCGTGAATACGAGCACGTGCTGAAACCGCAGGGGTCGACCCGCCTGGTCGAGTTCCTGGTAGGCGAGAGCCCCAACGCGGTTACGCTGGCCGAAAGTGTTGGCCGGCAGGGGCTCGACCGCGTTCCGCATCGGCGCCTGCGCCTGCGGCACCAGGTTGATCCATGTCCCCCACGGGTCCTGGAACCACAACCCGTCGCGGTAGCCGCCCGCAGGCGGGGCATCCTGGAACACAATTCCCCGGGCGTGCAGCCGCGCGGCGAAGGCCTCCCGGTCGTCAGTGTCGATGGAAAAAGCGATGTGGTGCAGACGCTTGCGCGGCCCGGTGGACAGCACCAGTTCGTCCTGCTCGCGGCCGGCGCAGCCCATCACCAGCGCTGTCTCCCGGCTGCGTACATCCATGCCGAGACAGCCGAAGTAAGCCTCGGCGACCTCGAGGTCCGGCACTTCCAGGCCGAAACCATAGGCGCCGGTGACTCGCAGCTGCGCGCCTTGTGCCTCGTCGTTCATGTGACGTCTGGCACTACGGCAATCGCGTTGATCTCGATCAGGTAATCCGGAGAGACCATCATGCTCACTTCTACCATCGTCGACGCCGGTAGCGGCGGCTGGAAATACTCGCTGCGCACGCTGTGAATGGCAGCAAAGTGGGTGATGTCGCGCACGTAGACATCCACGCGGCATATGTCATTCAGCGTACCGCCGGCCGCCTCGACGGCGGCTTTCACATTTTCGCAGACCTGGCGCGTCTGCGCGTCGATGTCACCGACTCCTGCGATACTGCCGTCGGGACGTCGCGCTGTCATCCCGGAGATGAACACCAGTTTGCCGCGTGCCTCGATGACGGTAGCCTGTGAAAAATGGCCGTTCGGCGTCGCCAGTCTGTCTGTGGTGATTTCTTGCTTGCTCATCGGTGTCGCTGGTTTCTCTGTCTATAAAGTTCAGGCCGGCTACAGATCCAGGGGTCCGGTATCTACCTGCGACGAGGCCGCAACGTCGCGCAGCGATGTCGCAACCGTCCGGGGCAGGGTAATCATGTCACCAGCGCGATCATTGTCTACCCGACGCTGCCATTCCAGCTCGCCGGGACTGTAGACGCGCGAGACACCCGGCGCCCGCCTGGAGGCTCGCACCCGGGCCGCCGCTGCCGAGACTTCCGCCTCGAAATCTTCGAGTGGTCGGAAGCTGGCAACGTTCAGGGCGAGAAAAAAATGCGAACAGTCGTAAGGAACGGCCCGGTCTCCGAACAGCGGCGTGACTGCTTCGCCCCAGGCGCCGGACGACAGGGCCCCGCACAACAGGTCGACCATGAACGCGAGCCCGAATCCTTTAGGGCCGGCGGCCGGCAGCAGCATGCCGCTGATAGCCGCGGCCGGATCCCCCGTGGGCACACCGTCGGCGTCGGTGGCCCAGGTGGGCGGGATCTCGCGTCCCTGCGCCTGCGCCATCCGAATCTTGCCCATGGCCACTGCACTCAGCGCCATGTCCACTGCCACTGGCGGTTCGTCGACGGACGGCAGCGCGATGGCCACCGGGTTGTTTCCCACCAGTGGTTCGGCGCCACCCGGCGCCGGCATTAATGGCCGCGTGTTGCACATCGCAACGCCGATGCAACCGCGTTCGGCGGCGGCCAGCGCGTAACGGCTGGCGGTGCCGAAGTGGAATGCGTGGCGCACCGCCACCGCACCCACGCCGTGGCGCAGGGCCCGCTCCACGGCCGTGGCCATAGCGTGGTCCGCCGTGATCTGCCCCAGCGCGTGCTGCCCGTCCATGACCACCACCGCACCGGAGTCCTGCACCACGCGTGCGGCCGGCAAGGCTGAAACCGAGCCCTGGCGCAGGCGATCCACATACAGCGGCACCATCATGACACCGTGAGACGCGCGTCCTTCCCGGTCTGCGTCCACCAGGGCCTCCGCCACTGTGCGGGACGCATCGTCCGGGAGACCAGCGGCGCCGAACAGACGCTGCACCAGGTCTTGCAAGTCCCGGGCTTCAACGTTGATCGTGTCTTCGGTGCTCACTGCTGGTTCACACGGCGTGGATGGATGCCGCGGCGGTCACCGCGCATCCTGCTCGTCGGTGTACCACGACGGCATGGTCGGATAATGCGGGCCGTCATAGATTTCCACGATCACCGTTTCCTCGTGAGCAACAGTAGGACCGTGCACCGAACCCTTCGGGTTGCAGTAGAAGCTGCCGGCCGTCAGCACGAGCCCGGTGGGAATATATTCGTAGCGACCCTGCAGGCAGTACATCATCTGGTTGGAGTCGTGGGCGTGGGGCTTGGGGATGCCTGCGCCCTTGTCGATCTTGATCAACGCGACACTCGCGCCCGTCTCTTCGTTACGCCAGAGCATTTTCTCGTGCACGCCGGCGAGGGATTTGGGCCTCCAGCTCATCTCGTCTGCGCGGATCAGGATTTCTTCCAGTCCTGGCGGTGGCCCCGGTGAGTGGTCAGAAGCGTTCACGAGCGTTTCCTGTTCTGTGGCTCGCGTTCATCGGCGACGCGAGCTGCTTATACAAGAGTATATCCGCCACGGTGCGGGCTGCAGCCAGGCTCCGCAAGCCGTGCCAGGCTGCTGCCGGGTTGCGGCGAAGGCGTCCCCGGCTCCGGGCTGAAATCGTCAGGCGTTGGCGCCAAACAGCATGGCGGCGGCACCCGGCTCGCTGCCGCCCGGACTTGCTGCCAGCACCTGGCGGCCCGCCGGGTCACGGATCGCTTGCACAGTGACAGCCTGACCGATCGCCGGCTCGGCGCCCGCCCAGTGGGCCAGGACGACGGGCCCGGCGTTGAGCTGCACGGCCACCACGATCCACGGCAGGCGCTCGCGAAACATTGGTTCCAGGCTCGCATGCAGGCGGGTCCAGCTGAGCACCTCCCCGCTGTTGTCTACAAGCTGCCACTCGAGTTCACCGCTCAAACAATCCCGGCAGACTTCGCGCACCGGGTACTGCACCCGGGCGCACTGCCGACAGACCTGCAGCTCCAGGGGTGAGGCTGCACTCATCGGTCGTACGCCCCGAGAATGGCGGCGGCACTGCACAGGCACCGGTCATAGTTCACCATGCCGTAGCCGCTGGCGAGGCCGACCCGGGCGTTGGGCACCTGCCGACCGAGTACCTGGCCGGTGAGCTGGCGCAGTGCCTCGACGGTGCCGAGATGGCCGCCGGCAAAACCGGCCTGGCCGGCAGACAGCTGGCCCCCGCAGGTATTCATTGGCAAATCCCCCGCGCACCTGAGGTCCCGGGTACGCAGCAGCTCCGGGCCTTCGCCCTTGGCGCAGAAGCCGAGGTCTTCCAGCTGCTGCAGGGCGATCACCGGGTAATCGTCGTAGGTCTGCACGAAGTCCATGTCGGCGGGGCCCAGGTCGGCGGCGGCGTACAGATCATCCCGGAATTCCGCCCAGCCGCCGCGCAGCTGCACCGGGTCGTCCGGCCACGCGTTGTGTCGCTCCTCGGCCGCGAGGAGCTCCGCGTAGGGCAGGCCGAGGAAGCGCGCGCGTTCCACGGACGTGACGAGAAAGCCCTCGGCACCCGCACACGGCAGCACGCAATCGAACAGATGCACCGGCTCGGCAACGGGCCGGGCGTCCAGGTAGTCCTGCATTGTCAGCGGTTTGCGCAGCAGGGCCAGCGGGTTGTGGCTCGCGTTGTCGCGCTGCGCGAGACACAGGCGGCCGAAGTCTTCGCGGGTGGCGCCGTATTGCTCCATGTACGCCCGCGTGATCAGCGCAAAGACCGCGTTGGGTCCGGCCGCGCCATACGGGTAAACCGCCTGGGCAGAAAAGCGGCTGAAGTTCTCGATCAGTTCCCGAAAGCCGCCCTTGTGCTGCGTATCGCCGGCCACGCAGGCGACGAATTCAGCGTCGCCCGCCTGGATGGCCCGCGCCGCGCGCCGCATTGACACCACCGCGCTGGCGCCGCCCATGGGCAGATGCTCGGCCCAGCGCAGGGTCATGCCGAAATGTTCGCTCAGCGACACCGCGCTGTCGGGTGCCAGGGTCATGCTGGACACCGCCAGGCCGTCGAGTTGCGTCTTGTCGATACCGGCGGTGGACAGCAGCTCCGCGACGCAGCGACCGATGAACCACGCGGCGCCGTGGTCGCTATAGCGCTCGTACGCAACGGTTACCGGGGCGAGGACGGCGACGCCGGCGTAATCGCGGCTCATCGCGAAGCCCTTGCGATGCGCATATCGCGGTCGTCGGTTGCTGGTCTCATCAGCCTGGCAGAGTCCGTCGCGGTGAGAATGTCGCTAGTGTAACGCCCGCGCTGTCCTGGCGACGGACAGGGAGCCGGCAGCGTGACATGTCAGGGTCAATGCGTTACAAGGATCGGGTCGGTACCTGATTTTTGCAGCCCGCAGAAGAGTGAGGGTCGCCCGCCAGAATGACCCCGGAGTCGCTCCGCAAGCAGTACGCAGAAGACATTCCGCTCGCCGAGCTGGAAGCCGACCCGTATCCGATCTTCCGGCGGTTGCAGCAGGACCGGCCCCTGGCCTGGGTCGACAACCTCGGCATGTGGCTGGCGACCCGCCACGCCGATGTGACCCACGTGCTCAATCACCCCGAGTTATTCACCGCGGAGACGGAACCGTCGTTCCTGGCCGACGTGCTCGGCGTGAACATGCTGACGCTGGAAGGAGATGCGGCCAGGCGAATCAAGCGCGCGATGCAGCCGCCGTTCACCGCCGGCGGGCGGTCGAAAAGTTTTATCAAGGACGAGCTGGAAAGCATCGCGCATGCCCGGGTAGATGAATTCATCGACGACAGTGCCGTCGAGTTGATGGCCCGTTATGCGGAACCCATCAGCACGGTCTCGCTGCAACGGGTCCTGGGTCTCGATCACATCTCCACACAGAAGATGTGGGACCTGTGCCAGGGCGTGTGCGCCGGGCTGGCGAACTTCGAAGGCAACCCGGAACTGGACCGCGTGTACCAGGCCGCCAAGGCAGAACTCGAAGAGATCCTGCGCGCGAAGATTGCCGAGGTCCGCAGCGCGCCTGACGAGTCGGCGATTGCGTACTACGTGGACCCGGCGAGGGACCTGAGCGACCAGGAGATCATCAACAACGTGCGGCTGATGATCAGTGGCGGCATCAACGAGCCGCGCGACGGCATTGGCATGGTGGTCTATGCCTGTCTCACGCACCTGGATTGCGACAAGCCAGCAAACCCGGACAAGGGCTTCTGGCTGAAATTTATCAACGAGGTGTTACGGCTGTACTCACCGGTGGGCACCGCGGCACGCATGACCACCGAGGCCACGGAACTCGCCGGTGTCCGGTTGCCGAAGGGCGAGTTTATTGCCGGGTGCCTGAGCGCCGCCAACCGGGACCCCGGTTTCTGGACGAACCCGGACGAATTCATCCTTGACCGTAGCCAGAAAGATCATGTCGCCTTCTCCCAGGGCCAGCACAAGTGCCTTGGCTTGTGGCTTGGCCTGAATGAAATTCTCGTGGGCGCGTCGGTGTTGCTGGAACGGATACCGCAACTGCGGCTCGACGAGAGTCAGCCGCTCAAGATCGGCGGTTTCGAGTTCCGCGGTCCCAAAACCCTGCACCTGGCCTGGTAGCGCGGCGCAGGCATCCAGAGGCCCGGCACACGATGCGATTATTTTCTCACCGGAAGCGCCCCGTCCATCTCGGTCCGTATCCTCTCGAGCGTTTGCGGAGACGATCGGGCACGCCGGAGCTCAGCCGGATCGCGCCGCCGGCGCCGCTGCCACCCGACGACGGGCGCCCGACCCTGGAGGATGCGACCTGGGACTACCTGGACGTCGTGGATGGCATGCGCGACGGTGAAATTGCGTCGCAGCGGGGACCGATTCCGGATGACCCGGACGCTCGCGCCGAGCACCTGAAAGCCGCCTGTTACTACCTGGACGCCAGCATGGTGGGTGTGTGCAGATTGCCGGCAAACATCGAACTGCCCGACGTGGCACCCGCGTCAGCAGCACAGGAAGGCGATTACGCACTGGTGATCCTGTTCGCGCATACGCGGGACCCGGAGCCGGCGGAACCCGGCGGCCAGTGGCTGGCCGGCACGCAGCGGCACCGCGCCGCCGCGCGGGTGGGCGAGATTGCCGCGGTCACGGGCCATTACCTGCGCCTGCTGGGATTCAGTGCCCGGCTGCACACCGTGAGCGCGACGGAACTGAATCTCCATGCGCTGGTCGTGGCCGCCGGCCTCGGTGAAGCGAGTTCAGAGAGTGGAGTGGTCGACGTGCCGTTTCTCGGTTCCGGTTTCGGTGTCGCCGTGGTGACGACAAACATGGAGCTTGCGGCTGACACGCCGCTGGCCCCCGGCGCGGTGTCCGGCGCGCGGACCATCAAGAACTGGCTAGGCTGGGGCGGATCGCGACCGGGCTACCTCGGCCCCGCGTTTCACAAGCGGCCGTTTCACCTGGGGCCGTATCCGATGGAAAAACTGCGGCGCGTGCCGCGGCCCACGACTGCGATTGATGTGCCGAACGTGCCGCGGATACCCAAGCGTCACGACATGTTCAACCGCGCAGAGATCGGCGACCTGGGAGAGCGGGCGCAGAGCCAGGCCTTGCACGAAACGATGGTTACCAAGTCGCCTTTCGGCCACGCACTGCTGCCGGTACTGGGCAGCCGGGTACCGCTGCAGCAGGGCGAGACGGCCACGGAGACGGTGCCTGGCTATGACGATCCCCGGCGGAACAGCGCCGCCATCAAGGCAGCGCTGTACTACCTGGGCGCCGACATGGTGGGCATCTGCGAGATTCCGGACTATGCGTGGTATTCGCACGAGCTGGACGGCACCGCGATCGTCCCGTATCACAAGTACGCGATCTCGATACTCATTGACCAGGGCTACGAGACCATGGAGGGTGCGAGCGGCGACGACTGGATCAGCGGGGCCCAGAGCATGCGGGCCTACCTGCGCGCCCAGCTCGTGGGCGGCATCGTCGCCGAGCACATGCGGCGCCTCGGGCATTCGGCACGCACCCACAGCGTGGTGGACCAGGATGTGCTGCACATCCCGCTGATCCTGCAATCGGGTCTCGGCGAACTGTCGCGTATCGGCGAACTGGTGCTGAACCCCTACGTCGGGCCGCGCTTCAAGTCCGGCGTGATCACAACCAACCTGCCGCTGGAGGTGGACCAGCCCATCGACTTCGGGCTGCAGGATTTTTGCAGCCAGTGCCAGAAATGCGCCCGCGAGTGCCCGTGCTCCGCAATTCCGTTCGGCGACAAGATCCTGTTCAACGGTTACGAGATCTGGAAACCGGACGTGGAGAAGTGCGCCCGCTATCGCATCACCAATCCCGCCGGTTCCATGTGCGGGCGATGCATGAAGACCTGTCCGTTCAACCTCGAGGGCGTGCTGGCCGAGGCGCCGTTCCGGTGGGCGGCGACGCATCTGCCCTTCACCCGCCCGTGGATTGCCCGCCTGGACGACATGGTGGGCAACGGCCGCATCAACCCGGTCAAGAAATGGTGGTGGGACATCGATACCGACGAGAACGGGCAGCTGGTGCCGGCCCGGCGCGTGAACGAGCGGGAGCTGGAATTCCGCCCGCCGATGAGCCCGGGCAAGCAGAAGCTGGCCTGTTTCCCTGCCGACATGGCGCCGCCGCCCGACGCCGGGCCCACACCGCTGGATCGCAAGGAAGGGGTTCGGCGTTACCGGGACGCCATGCGGCCCGGCAACGCGAAGTCTGACTGACTGCGCCCCGTCTGCCCCTTAGCTGAAGCGCCTGCGCGCCAGGCCCAGCAGGCCAAGGGCCGAGCCGAACAGCCACGCCGCGGCGGGAATCGGAATTACCGTGGAATCCAGCACGCCAATGGCTGCAAACAGTACGTTGCCTTCCACATCCGCTTGGGTGATCGAGTAGATTGCGATGCTCGTGGTGTCACCCGGCGGTGGCAGGGGTGGCGGGAAGGGCTGGTAATCGAGCCCGACAATCGTGTTCGTGTCCAGCGAGAAGTAACTCACCTCCCACAGGAAGCCGTTGAACAGTTCCTCGGTGTCGTCCCCGTCAAACGGGTCCGTATCCTCTTCGAAGGCACCGCTGCTGAGGCCGGACACGTTCCAGGTATCTGCCTGGGTGCCGGGCGCAACGGAAACACCAAGCAGGAGCGTTACGAATGCGGCTCCTTCCGCATCCAGCACGAAGTTGTCCTGGATGGTCACAAAGGACTCGCTGCCCGTGACGGGATTCGTGCCGTCGGTCAGCAAGACCTGCTGACCGAGGAATTCCCAACCTGCCTCGGTGGGTTCCAGGGTCGTTTCAAAGGCCTCGTCTTCCGTGTCACCGAAAGTCAAAGAACCACCAAACCGGTCGCCGTCGCTGGCGCCCGTGTAAAGGCCGCCGCCAGTATCCTCGAGTACCAGGACCAGCTCGCCGCTGAAGGCCGTGCTGGCTGCGCCGGCCGGCGCGGCAACCAACGCGCAGGCTGCGATCAGCAGTGCGGCGCAAAAAATTCGATGGGCGGCTTGAGGGGACGGAGAGCCCGGTAATCGATTCGGCAGAAAACGCATGAAATACCCCTTTTAAAGAGTTTGTTCTTAATGCGTCACCGAACCGTTTACATATTAGAGACCGGCTCGACGAGCGTCAACCTGGTCCATCTCTGGACCGCTGCGACCCGCCGGGGGTGCGGATCTGGCTGTTGCCCCG
>Ga0265303_10000567_pt1 | contig 21038 bp, 18 predicted proteins | sample Helome_2_FD_192494 | JGI IMG/M metagenome (GOLD analysis project Ga0265303, IMG submission 192494) | Marine sediment microbial communities from subtidal zone of North Sea - Hel_20160317 (Illumina Assembly) | ecosystem: Environmental > Aquatic > Marine > Subtidal zone > Sediment ... | reverse complement strand
CCGGAAACCCTGCGCGCGATGGAACCACGCATTATTGAATGTGCACGGGTGATAACGCCCGATACCCCGGTGGACGTGATTGCCTATGGATGTACTTCGGCATCGATGGCGATTGGCGAGGAACAGGTTTTCGCCAACATCAGGCGGGCCAGGCCCGACGCCAAATGCACCACTCCGATTACCGCGGCATTTGCCGCCTTCGATGCTTTCAAGGCAAGGCGCATCGGTGTCCTGACTCCGTATCCGGCCGATGTCAACAAGATCGTTTCCGGTTACATCGCCGCGCGTGGATACCAGGTGCCAGTGTTCGGCTCTTTCAATGCCGACCGCGATACCGTGGTCGCGCGCATCACGCCGCAATCGATTGAGCAAGGCGTGCGCGAAATCATCAGGCATGCTGAAGTCGACGCTGTTTTTGTTTCCTGTACCTCGGTACGCTTAATGCAAGCCTGCGCCGAACTGGAAAAGAATCTCGGGATTCCGCTGACCTCGTCAAATCATGCCATGGCCTGGCACGCGTTGCGGCTTGCGGGTATCGACGATAAGCTGGGTCAGTTCGGCAGCCTGTTTGAACTGGCGCTAGATTCTTAGGTTTTCACCCCGGTTAAATCCGGTTAGCCGATGTTACCGCTTGTAACGCCACCCGATAGTATCTGTATCGTCCGGCTTTCTTCCCTGGGCGATGTCACGCACGCGGTCCCGGTGCTGCGCGCGATTCAGCAACACTGGCCGCAAACCCGGGTAACCTGGATTTGTGCGACGCTCGAACACAAGTTGTTAGCCGGACTGGATGGTGTGCGCTTCGTCGTAGTCGACAAGAATGCCGGCTGGATGGGTTACCTGAATCTGCGGCGACAGCTCGCGGATGAAAACTTCGACATCATGCTGCAGATGCAGACTTCGGCGCGGGCAAATTTTACCGGGGCCTGTGTCAAGGCTCGTATAAAACTGGGTTGGGACCGATATCGGGCACGGGATTTTCATCGCTTTTTCATGACGCACAGCATTCCGGAGACCAGGCAGGAGCACCAGGTTCAGGGGCATTTATCTTTTGCGCGAACCATTGGCCTGGATGTGCAGGAGCCGGTATGGGATTTTCCGCTTGATGACGAATCCATGGCTTTTGCGAATTCGGTGTTGCCAGCGGGTAAACGAATTCTGCTGATCTCGCCCTGTTCCAGCCATCCGCGCCGCAACTGGAGCGCGCAGCGCTATGCCGCCGTGGCCGATTATGCGATGACGCATCATGGTATGGCAGTGGTTTTATCCGGCGGGCCCTCTGGACTGGAGCGCGAAACCGGAGAAGCGATTGAGCAGGCGATGCAGCAACCGGCTATCAACCTGATCGGCAAGGATACCTTGCCACAACTGGTCGCCTTGCTTAAACGCGTGGATGTGGTCCTGAGTCCTGATGCGGGACCTGTTCACCTGGCCAATGCGCTGGGCACAGCCGTCATCGGTTTGCATGCATCCACCTGGTCCCTGCGCAGCGGGCCTTATAATTCGTTGCAGTTGTGTGTTGATAAATTTCCGCAGGCGGCCGAACGTTTTCGCGGCAAAAGCCCGCAGGAGTTGCGTTGGGGTACCCGCATCGAAGATGACGGTGTGATGGATTTAATCGAGATCGACGACGTCATCGAGCGCCTTGATATGGCAGTCGAGAACTTCGAGCTTTGAGCCGTTGAGATTCAGCGACGGCAGCGTTTACGAATCTAGCCGCTGAGCGCTGCCTGTCGCAGAATATTCATTGGTGCCATATCGGGCAGGCGGCAATTACTCAGCGGAACAATACTGGTGTGGACGAATGCATGCTGACCAGACAGGCAGGCATGGCTGACCATATCGGTAAATACCATCCAGGCAGAAAACGGCGGGAAGCGAAACTCCTCATGTCCCTGTGTTTCATTTTGAAAAGCAGGCGTATCTTTCATGTAATTGTGGAACTTTCGCATCACCCGGTCATAGGGTGAAGAATCCAGCACCTTGAGTACCGGCACGCCGCTGGCCAGTATATTGATAAGACCGGTGCGAGCATGGTCCATGGGCCCCTTGGTCATATAATCGTCGCCCGCATGCGCATAGCCAAGTTGAGCCTGCTCACCATGACTCTGGAATAACTCCGGAAAATTGCCCTTCGTCGCCCAGACTCGATCCTGGTCGGGATTCACATTGATGAAAAACCGCAGAATTCGGTCGCCGTTGGTCGCTCCGTAAGCACCGGCGTCGATATGCACCAGTTCGTTACTGGCATGAGCGTCCAGTTTTCTGCCCTGTTCTTCTATCGGCCTGAAACTGCAGGTGCCCACCGTCCAGTTCTCGACTAGCCGGGGTGCATTTATAGTCAGGAAATCCGCAATATTATCGCTAACCTCGACCAGAATACGTTTTACCCGTGTCGCCAGTTCCGGATCTGCCTCATCCAGCCCGCGGACTCGATCGGCCTCGGGGTGATAACTGATGTTCTTCAGCCGCAGCAGTTCAGGTAGTTCCTGGCGAATTAAAAGCAGGTCCTCTGCGGATGGAATCGGAATCGGAGACTGTGGAAAAAATACCACCGAACCACGTTCCAGCGAGTCAGAAATATCATCGGGCTGCAGATGTTGTAGTCGATTAGTATCGAAAGTGTCGAGCATGCTTGCTTTACCCTGGATAAGGATTGAGTGGTGTTGGTGCAGGGGATCGAATTCCGCTGCTATCCGAACACGCTTTTTCATCCATGTATCATACTGCTAACATGGACGCTTCAACAACTGGAATGAAGCCAACGCCATGCCTGCTGATCTGAAACCGGTAATCCGCAACTCACGTATGATTACGCAGCTTGTAGCGTTAATTTTTATAACGACCTGGGCCGGCACGACGCCTGCGGCAGAAGTTGAGTTATCTTATGTCAACTCCAGTACTGCGCAGTTAAGTAATCCACACGATCTCAAATTGTCGCCGGATGGCCGGTATTTATTTGTCGCCGATGTAGGTAATGATCGTATCGCGATCCTGGATCCTGAATCGCTCGAACTGGTAGCCGAGTTTGGATCGGATCATCAGTCCGGTACTCACGATGTCGATTTTGACCGGCAGGGGCGTGCCTATGTGGCCGATACGCATAACAATCGGGTCACCGTTTACGAGATCGATGGCACCAGTGCGAAGCTGGTCGATGAGCTCAGCGAACGAATCCGCGGGCCGGAGGGCATACTATTGCACCCAAACGGACGGGTTTATGTCGCCGGGGCCTGGTCGGGTAATGTCGTGGCCTACCAGGACGGAAAAGTCGTCGCCGAACTGACGGGGCTTGCTTCCCCGCATGATCTGGAGTTGGCCGGGGACGGTAATATCTGGCTCGCAGAAGCTGGCAACAGCCGCATGCTTTTGCTGTCTCCAGATCTCGAAATCAAGCTTGAACTCGGGCGCAGCCAGTATGGCTTCGATGGGGTTCGTTACCTCGATTTGACTGCCGACGGTATCATCATTGCAGCGGATAAAAACAACCACTCGGTCAAGTTTATTGACGCTGACGGCAGGCTGTTGCATGTACTCGGTGATGGTAAACCGGGCAGGGGCGAGGGTCGGTTTACTACGCCTGAAGGCGTCGAAGTGAGGGGTACGGAATTGTGGTTATCTGATTCCGGCAATGACCGCATCGTCAAGTACCTGCTAACGGCAGAGTAATCAGCAAAAAGGCCTGATAGGCGCCGATTTTAGCTTGATACGACTTGCCGACACTTGTCAAAAAAACCGGCAAAATCTGACATGCAGCTAGTTTATGCGGGAATTTGCCGGTTTTTTGTCGGCAGGTATCGCCCGCGTCAATCTTTTTTTATGTCCCGGTAATTTATCCTTAAATAGTTGAAATAAAAGAATATTTTATGATTTTTCGGGAATCGGAAACCTGTTCTGGATAATCGCTGATAGCACTGGCTTGAAATTTGCACTATATATAAAAAGAAGCTTAACCAAGGCGGCATCACCTAATTCTTAACGAGGTGACGCATGAACAGGAAGAGTACCATTTTGTGGCGACTTGCCGTGCTGGGACTATTCGCCAGCCTGATACCACTGGGTATCTACGCGCTCGAAAAGCACGACAAGATCGATACCGAACGAATGCTGGACGTCTCGGTATCCATTCGCACCATGTCCCATGTTACCGTTGACCGGTTTGGTGATTCGGTATGGGAGATCAGTAACGGCTCCGGATTCCTGGTTTCATCGCGCACCTGCGAAGTCTGGACCAATCAACACGTTATCGATAATGCGGCTCTCATCGAAGTTTACCCGCGGGGATGGCAGCGCACCGCCGGAATCCCGGCCAGGGTCATCAATGCTACTCCCAGATCGGATGTTGCGATTTTGCAGCTCGAAGAATGCGATGGTCTTCCCGTGGCGAAACTTGGCAATTCTGACCGCGTTAAACCCGGTGATGAAACTTTCGCGGTTGGTAATCCGCTGGGACGCAATCCCGATTCGATCAGTCGGGGCATCATTTCGCATACCAGGCGTTTCCGTGAAGGCAGTACTCCATACCTGCAGACCGATGCAGCGATAAACCCCGGAAATTCCGGCGGTGCGCTGTTTGACCGCGCGGGCAATGTAATCGGGATAAACACCGCTATCGACACATCACGCTATGGTACCAATGTCGGAGTTGGCTTTGCGGTACCGATCAACCTGGTGATGCAGGTTGTGGCTGATTTGCGCCAGGGCCCGCCGAGCTGGGGTGATGCCGGACTCACCGGTATCGTCAGTACGCTTACACCGGATGAGGCGGAAGTGTTTAAGGTGCCGCACGGCGGTGGCGCCCTGGTAGTTACCAGGACGCCGGCTGAAGGCCCGAGCGAGGGCCGGATTTTCACGCATGACGTCATCTACCAGATCAATAATACCAGCGTGATCGATACCGATCAGGTGATCAGAATGATTGGCCAGCATCGGGTAGGTGAGACGCTTGCATTGGCGCTCATCCGTGATGGCGAACAGCACAGCGTCGAGATCACGCTGGGGGAAGGCTGGCAGGCCGACGATGTTCCGCAACCGGACAAGTATGAAGGCTACCTGGGAATGACGCTGGAGATGTGGGATGCCGAGGAAGGCGATCGTGCCCAGTTCAAGCGTCCGGTAATCACCAAGGTTCACAGTATGGGCCCGGCGCACAAGGCGCGTATTTCGAGCTCGCAGAAATCGGTAGTGATCAACGGTCCATATGTCGTCCCCTACCTGCTCGATGTCAAAACCGTGACTGGAGTGGCTTTCCAGGGCGAGTTTCATGCGATCACTTCGGTGGATGAAATCGAGCAGTTTGCGGCCCGGGCTTACCAGGCAGGGGATCCACTGTTGCTCGAAATCGAGTATTGGGCGCGTTCCAATCCGCGCAACCACAAGACTTCGCTGGAGCTTTCGGACACCGCTTTCTTTAAGTTGCTGCCGCAGCGGGCGATTAATGAAGTATTCGACCCTGCACTACGTAAAGCCCTAGGACTGGGCAATTCCCGACCACCATTTGAAAGTGCCCTGGTCGGAGATAAGTCGAAGAACATCTGATTTCAGTCAACTGATTTCAGTCAACCGGCGCACCGCCCTCGGCGCTGCGGCGCTCGATAAAAGCCATTAATTCCTCGCGGCGGGCCACGTCCATCACCGGCGCTTCGAACTCCTGCAGGATTTTCTTCCAGATACCGTTCGCGCGTTGGGTCGCGGTTTTACTGCCATTGTCAGCCCACTGGCCGAAATTGCTCCAGTCCGAAACCAGTGGCTCGTAAAACGCGGTTTGATAGCGTTCCATGGTGTGATCGCAACCGAAAAAGTGGCTGCCGGGTTCAACACTGGCGATGGCTTCGAACGCAAGCTCGGCGTCATCACAGTTAAGCGGATCGAAAATCTCGGCGAATGTTTGCAGCATCTCGATATCGAGGATGAATTTCTCCATCGAGCCGGTGAGTCCGCCTTCCAGCCAGCCAGCCGCGTGCACCATCATGTTTACCCCGCCGAGTACGCTACCCCAGGCCGACATTAAAAATTCATACACCGATTGTTCGTCCGGGGTATTGGATGCGGTCGCTGCCGAGCCCCGCCAGGGAATCTGGATATGCCTGGCCAGTTGACCGGCACCGAAGGCAGCCTTTACGAATTCAGGAGTGCCGAAAGCCGGTGAGCCCGATTTCATGTCGACGTTGGAAGTGAACGAACCATAAATGACGGGTGCCCCGGCGCGTACTATTTGCGACAACACGATACCCGCTAACGCCTCGGCGTGTTGCAGCACCAGGGCGCCGGGCATGGTTACCGGCGCCATCGCGCCGGCCAGGGTAAACGGGGTAATCACCGCTACCTGACCGGCCCGCGCGAAATCGATGATGCCCTGGCACATCGGCACGTCGAGCTGGCGTGGCGAATTGGTATTGATTACGGTGTAGCAACAGGGTCTGGATGCAAATTCCTGCTGGTTCAGGCCATAGGCGATTCGCGTCATTGCAAATGCGTCTTCGACTTGTGTCGAGCCACGCGAATAAATGAAAAACGGTTTTTGACTCAGGTTGAGCTGACTTTCGGTAACCTGGTAGTGGCGCAGGTGTACCGGGATATCCTGCGATTCGACGTTGGGTGATTGCAGATGAATGACGTCGAAGTGTTCGCTTAACTTGATGATGTTACGGGTATCTTCGAGGGTTGCGGGTCGTTTGCCATGATCGAGGTCGGATATATGCGGCGCGCCGCCTACCGACACGAAATTAATATTATCCCCGCCCAGTGCGACATCATGCTCTGCTGTTCTGCCATGTATGACGAACTCGCTCGGTGCTGATTCGAGGGCAGAGGCTACCAGTGCGCGATCGATTTTAACGATCAGTAATTCTTCATCGACACTGGCACCGGCCTGTTTAAAGCATTGCCGGGCCTCGGCGTTGAGCACCTTGATGCCCAGTTCTTCGATAACGCGCAGCGCGGTGTCGTGTATTGCCTCGAGCCGGTCGTCGCTGAACGCGGGTTGCCTCAGTAGTGGGTTTTTCAGGTTACGGTAGTTAACCTTGCGTTGATGCGAAGTGTCGGCCACGCCATGATGTTTGCTACGTCGGGATCTTCTGCTCATGACGGTTCATCTCCATAGGTGTCGAGAATGTGTTGGCGGAAATATTCGACATCGATCGCTGATAACTGCCGACCGGTAAAGCATTCAAAATAGGCTTCGGTATAACCGAGGCGGGTAGCCAGGGATTCCCTGACTTCGAGCGCGTAAAATCCGATCTGAGAATAGTAGAGGACACGCGCACGAATCAGTGCCTCGGGCATGTCGTAGCCAAACCGGCTGAAAAAATCACACAGTGCCTCGATACGGGCCTCGTCTTCGCGATCCACCAGGGTACGCACTTTTGCCGAGCGTCGTGCCCATTCCCTGAGCGCGAGGTCGAGACGGGGGTCGAAGCGCGCCGCATCGATACAGGTTTCAAAAAAACGAAAAATTCCATCGGCGAGGTCTCCGGCATGGTTGACGGATTCGGTAATGGCCGCCGTATTCTTGTCTTTCCAGTAGCTGACTAACGCGTCGATCAAATCTTCCCGGTTTTTGAAATGCCAGTAAAAGCTGCCGCGAGTGACACCGAGGTCCTGCGCCAGGCGGGTGATACGAACCGAGTCTATGCCTTCGGCAACGAAAATATCCAGTGCTTTCAGCAACCAGTCGAAACGCTGTAACTGGCTGCGTTGTGGATTGGAAGTGCCGCGTTCTGCGACTGCGCGAAGCAGGCCGGTGTCTGACATTGTTGCTACCATACAGTTATGTATGTTTAAATATACAGATATGTATTTTATATGCAACAGGGGATACCAACATGACCGTTGAAAAGGCTGCGGTGCGTATCGAACGATTCAATAATCTAGAGTTCGCGCCACGTTTCGAGTACGGCGAGATGGCCGAGGTGGCCGCCGTCTGCGGTGCCGAGGACGGCACCGAACTGGGCGTCGGCTGGGGCAGGTTAAGCCATGCGCGCATTCCGTGGACGATAAAATACGATGAAGTACTCACCGTGTTCGACGGCCTGCTCAAGCTGCATGCCGATGGTGTGGTACACGAGTTGAAACCCCGTGACTCGATCTGGCTGCCCAGCGGTACTGAGCTGGTTTACGAGGCGGAATCGGCGTTGCTACATTTCACCATTCATCCGTCGAACTGGCACCAGGAAAAATGAGCTCAAAACAGGTTTCACATTTACCGGTCAACGACAACAGCAATGGCTGGAGTCATATCCTGCCGGCGCGTACTCCTAAAGCGTCGTTGTCAGGTTCGCAAACTGCCGACTGGGTTGTCATCGGTGCCGGTTTTGCCGGCCTCGCCGCGGCGCGTCGTCTCGCCGAAAATCGTCCCGACGACAAAATTATTTTACTCGATGCAGGGGAGGCTGGTGAAAACGCATCCGGGCGGAATTCCGGGTTTGCCATCGATTTACCGCATGTTGTCGGCAGTTCGATGGATGAACTCGAAGGTTCACACCGCTACATGGCGCTGGCACGCGCCGCCATCGACTATCACGAAACCCAGATCGAGCGTTACGCTATCGATTGTGACTGGAGTCAACCCGGCAAGTATCAGACCGCCAGCTCCGACCAGGGTGTGAAAGAAATGCTCGAGCCGTTCGCGCGCGAGCTCGAAGCACTCGACGAACCCTTTACCTGGATCGACAAAGCCGATCTGGACAAACGGCTGGGTACGTCGCATTTCAAGGCGGCGGTTTACACCCCGGGCTGTCGACTGCTCAATCCGGCGGCGCTGGTGCGCGGGCTCGCCGATAATCTGCCGGAAAATGTAGTGCTCTATGAAAACACGCCGGTCACCGGTCTCGAAACAGGTGCTCGTATCAAGATAACCGCGGCCACAGGTGAAGTCAGCGCGGCGCAGTTGATTCTCGGGGTCAACGCCTTCGCCGATAAGTTCGGTTTCTACCAACGTCGCCTGTTGCCGTTTGCGGCGAATGCCAGTCTGAGTCGGCAACTGACCACCGCGGAGCGGGAAGCCATTGGTTGCGAGGAAAACTGGGGGGTAACCCCGGCGAATGCGTTTGCGTCGATCACGATGCGTTACACTAGCGATCACCGCATCCTGATACGCAATAATATTTACTATAACCCGTCGATGCGCGAGAGCGCCGATTACCAGGCTGAAATTGGCCGCCGCCATAAACGACTGTTCGATGAACGTTTTCCGATGCTGCCCGAGGTCAACATGGAATTTACCTGGACCGGATTTATCTGCCTGTCGCAAAACGGTGCTCCCGGATTTGGCAAACTGGCGGATAACGTTCATACCTCGGTTTGCCAGAACGCGGTTGGTGTCACCAAGGGTACCGCAGGCGGTATGCTTGCCGCGGACATGGCCTGTGGCGTCGACAATGAACTGATTGGCTACATGCAAAGCCTGGGTGAACCCAATTTGCTGCCGATCAAGCCTTTTCTCGGTATCGGTGTCAGGGCCAGGCTGGCCTGGGAGCTGTGGAAAGCGCGCAAAGAAGTCTAGGCAATTTTAAAATCTGAAGTGCGTTTATGACTATTTATTTTATTCTACCCAGTCATTTAAGACAGGTGCTTGTCAAAAAAAGCTAGTGTTCGCGACCAGGCTAATTCCGCTGCTTCTTTGTTATAGCGCCCGGTAGAATCGTTATGGAAGCCGTGATTGACGCCTGGGTAGATAAAAGCCTGATAATCCACGCCCTTTTTCTTGAGCAATGTCTCGTAGGCTGGCCAGGTACCATTGACTCGCGGATCCAGTTCGGCAAATTGTAGCATTAGGGGGCCCTTGATATTGCCAACCACGGAGTCTTTTGCAGGAGTGCCGTAAAAAGGGACTCCTGCGTTGACAGTGCCGGGTAACGTTGCCGCTAGCATATTAGTAATGTAGCCGCCGAAACAGAAACCCACGACACCCAAATTGCCATTGCTCAATTTATGAGCTTTCAAAAACTTCGCTGCGGCAATGAAATCCTGTTCGATCCTGGAGCGGTCCAATGATTTCTGCATGGCCTTGCCTTCATCGTCGTTACCGGGATAGCCGCCCAATGTATGCAGCGCGTCTGGAGCAAAGGCAATATAACCCTGTTTTGCCAGGCGGCGGGCCACATCTTTGATGTACGGATTCAACCCGCGATTCTCGTGCACAACCAACACTGATGCAGCCTTGCCGTCAAGTTTCCCTGGTCTTACCAGGTAGCCACGACCTTCAAGATAACCATCCGGGGATTCGAATGTTGCGTAACTGGCTAAGATATCGGGATCATTGAACGACACCTGTTCTGCCAGGGCATAGTTTGGTATCAGTGCGCTACTCAGCAGGCTCACACTAATGCCGGTAGTAGCGAGAGATGCTAACCTGGACATAAAAGTGCGTCGGTCGATGTCGCCATGGGCGTATTCGTCATACCAGTCAAAGGCTTCCTGGGGAATCTTGATTTTTGTTGACTCAGTCAATTTCGAGGTACTCAGGTTTGAACAAGGTTAAAAGATATCCTAATTCTGCCATTCCAGTCCATAAATGTAAGAAAGACTACTTACTGTCTGCTGACTTTAGAGTGTCGAAGGCCCGTTTTCTCATGCTGGAGATACCTTTTTTGTCGCCAAAAGTACGTGTTGCACCTGGGAAATCAGCGAGACCTTGCGCAAGTATTATTTTATTGCTGCCTGAAGCCACTCACGATAGCTTGTCCTGATAAAGCTTAACTTCAGGTAAACTTGGAAAATTTTAAAGAGTATAAAAATATGACAATTTCTCGTCGGGAAGCAAGCCAGCACGCAACTGCCTATACCAACGCCTGGTGTGAGCATGATGCCGAAGCAGTGGCGTTATTGTATTCGAATGATTCTGCCGGAATTATTATAAACGACGGTGAACCCTGGGTTGGTCGAGCCGGAGTCGCGGAAATGGCTCGCGGTTTTATGGCTGCCTTTCCTGACATGGTTTTATTCATGGATTATTTTCATTCGTCGGGTACCCATGCGGTATATCACTGGACGTTGGAAGGTCACAACACTGGCGCTGGTGGAACCGGAAACTTTGTTCGAACACCGGGGTGGGAATACTGGCGCTACAGTGACGATGGCCTAGTCGCGGCCTCGCTGGGCCATTTTGATGCCGAAGATTATGCAAGACAAATTAACGGAGTTTAACAACCACATTCTTTGGATTTTCATGAACGCGATAGTTAAAGAAGTCGTTAGCTGTCGCTGATTTAGGGAGTCTGAGAGCCTACTTCCCCTAAAACAGGAAGCAAGTTTTACGCCGCCCGAAATACCAGGGCCTGGTGGAGTTGTCCGTGCGAAATTCTATGTCGCGCGATGCCACAACAGCGGAAACCAGTCTTCGCGCATCTTGTCTCCGTGACGCATACCGTGATTGACGTAGGGCGGTGAAGTGTCTCCCGCGCGTTCACAATAGGTGACGTCATCGCCTAACCAGCGGGTTGAAAACGCACGACGCAGACTCTTGATGGTTGCGTCGCCAGTGCCATGCAGGGTACGAAAATCAAACACGATGGTGTCACCCGGGTCCAGTGACCAGGCGGCGATATCGTATTGATCCCGGTTTGCATCGATGTCGGGTACCGGTTCGAGCATCGAGTCAGGCTGGTCATCGTTGAAACTGCTGCCGTCATCAAACATGCGTGGATAGTACAGCTTGTTCCAGCGGTGCGAACCTCTAACAAATTGTACCGCGACGTCGGCGTCGGCCCGGTCGAGCGAGACATAGACGCTTGCCGTCTGGTAACCGTCGACGCAGTAATAGGGCAGGTCCTGGTGCCACGGGGTGGCGCGTTGCGTGCCCGGCGTTTTGATGAACGCGTGTTCGTGGAAAAACTGGGCATCGTCGCTGCCCATGAACTGACCCGCGATCGCCGCGGCGCAGGAATGTGAAACAAAGTCGAGGTATTCAGGAATCAGCTGCCAGTTACAATAACTGTCGAAAAATCTGCCTGGTTCACCCTCGGGATTACTTTCACAGGGAAAGGCAAATCGTTGTGGATCGTCCAGGTTACGCTGTAAACCGCTACGCAGTGTGTCTACCCAGTCCGAGAACACGCCGCGCAGTAACACCACGCCATCGCGACTGAAAGTTTCGACATCGACGGCATCGGCTGCGTAACCGGGAAGCTTTCCGACGTCGATCTCGATACCGGGCTTTTGCCAGTCCACCGTGAACTGGTTTAACTGCTGGTTTTGCTGCATGTTCTACCTCTCCGATGCGAAGTGTAGGCCGATGCGATTGCGCTGTAAAATCATGCTCGTAGGGGTAAAACTAATGCTTTGCATTCCAGCGACCTTGAATTAATCTCTGGCAGCACATTTTTATACTGAAATTATCAACCGATGCCCGAGGCAACAGCGATCAAGATTGAAGCACCCAATATCAGCTACCTGAATGGTGTCGTGCTGGTATTGATGGCAGGCGTATTCTGGTCGACCATGGGGCTCGGCATTCGCAATATCGAGGTCGCCAATGTCTGGCAGATCCTGTTTTATCGTTCCTGGGCCCTGGGGGCTTTTCTTTTTATCCTGATCTCTTTCCGCTCTGGCTACAAACCGATAGTCACGATTAGAAAAGCCGGCATCGCCGGTGCAATCGGCGGCATGGGGCTGGTGCTGGCCTTTGCTGGTGGCATCTACGCGATTCAGACCACGACCGTGGCGAATGCCATGTTCCTGTTCGCCGCGGCGCCGTTCCTGGCAGCCGTGCTCGGCTGGGTAATCCTGCGCGAATCGGTACGCAAGGCAACCTGGGTGGCCATGGTCTTCGCTATGATCGGTATTGCCTTCATGGTACTCAATGGTATTTCTGCCGGCCGCATGTGGGGTAACATAAGTGCGATTATTTCAGCCACCGGTTTTGCGATTTTCACCATCGCGCTGCGCTGGGGCAAGCTGGAAGATATGTTGCCGGCGGTTTTTCTTGCCGGCGTGTTTGCGATCATTGTGTCTGCCATCGTTTGCCAGTTCGGCGGATACGGATTCGATATCCCCGCGCAAGATGTAGCGATCGCCCTGTCGCTGGGTGTGTTCCAGGTCGGGGTCGGACTCGCTGTTTATACCATCGGTTCAAAAGTGGTGCCTGCCGCCGAACTCGCGCTGTTATCGATGACAGAGGTATTGCTCGGCCCGCTCTGGGTATGGCTGTTTATCGGTGAAACCGCGAGTTTTTTCACTCTCGTCGGTGGCTCAATCCTGATGCTTGCGATTGCGGGCAACGCGATCAGCGGCCTGCGCCGTAAACCGGTTCCGGTAATTTGATGATGACGAATTTTCTGTTTGACGGCCTGCTGGCCGGACGGGCCGCGGATACCAGTCCATTGATGCGGGTCGCCGATGGCAGAACCTGGTCTTATGCCGATGTCGTTGGACTCAGCGGCAGGCTCGCCCATCGGTTACAGGCCCTGGGCGTGCAGGCAGGTGACCGGGTTGCCGTGCAGGTGGATAAGTCGGTCGAGGCAATCGCGCTGTACCTGGCGACGATCAGGGCCGGGGCGGTGTTTCTGCCGCTCAATAGCGCCTATACCTGCGCCGAGGTCGGTTATTTCCTTGAAGACGCCGAGCCCCGGGTGTTTGTTTGCAGCAGCAAGCGTGAAAACGAATTCGAGGACATCGAAGCACGCTGCGTTACGCTCGATGGTGATGGTGGCGGGAACCTGATGCAGGCCGCGCAATCGCATCCGGTGGGGTTCGACAATGTCGCGCGCGGGCCGCAGGACCTTGCCGCAATATTGTACACCTCCGGGACCACCGGCCTGTCGAAAGGGGCCATGCTCAGCCACGATAACCTGCTTTCCAATTCAACAACGCTGGTCGACTACTGGCAGTTTACGGCTGACGATGTGCTGCTGCACGCGTTGCCGATATTTCATACCCATGGCCTGTTCGTGGCCACCAACGTCGCCATGATTGCCGGTGCGTCGATGATTTTCCTGGCGCGCTTCAATCTCGATCAGATGATAGAACATTTGGCAGACGCCACCGCGTTGATGGGCGTGCCGACCTTTTACACCCGCCTGCTTGCCGACGATCGTTTTGACCGCGAGCTGGTTGCGCATATGCGCCTGTTTGTCTCCGGCAGTGCACCGATGCTTGCCGAAACCCATGTTGAATTCGAAGAGCGCACCGGTCACCGCATTCTCGAACGTTACGGCATGACCGAAACCAACATGAATACTTCCAATCCCTATGTGGGGGAGCGTCGTGCCGGGAGCGTTGGGTTTCCGTTACCCGGCATCGAAATCAGGATCGCCGACCCGGAAACCGGCATTGCCTTGTCCGCCGGGGAAATCGGTATGATTGAAATACGTGGACCGAATGTATTTCTCGGATACTGGCGCAAGCCGGAAAAAACGGCGCTTGAATTGCGCGACGACGGTTTTTTCGTCAGCGGCGACCTGGGCAAGTTCGATGATGATGGTTACCTGCATATCCTGGGCCGTGATAAAGACCTGATCATTTCGGGTGGCTACAACATTTATCCCAAGCAGATCGAAACCGAAATCGATGCCCTCGAAGGGGTGCTCGAATCCGCGGTGTTTGGTATAGCGCACGCTGACCTGGGCGAGGCCGTTGCCGCGGCGGTGGTGCCGATAGACGGTACTGAACTCGATGGCGAGCAATTGATCAAGGCGCTCGAGCCGGTGCTGGCACGTTTCAAACTGCCGCGCGAGGTTTTCATAGTTGATGAATTACCGCGGAACGCGATGGGCAAGGTGCAGAAGAATATGTTGCGTGAGCGCTATGGACGAACTGATTAGAAAAAGCGCCTGTGAAATAGTAGCGCTATTAAAAGCGGGTGACATCAGTATCGCTGACACGCTCGATGCACTCGAAGCGCGAATCGAACAGGTTGACGCCGAAATCAACGCGTTGCCGACGCGTTGCTTCGAACGCGCGCGCGCCGCTGCGCACGAGGATGGCCGCAGTGATACCGTACTGGCTGGAATCCCGGTCGCGATCAAGGATTTAACCGATGTGGCAGGCGTTCGAACGACTTACGGTTCGATGTTGCACGAAAATCATGTGCCCGGGCAATCCGCTATTGTGGTCGAGCGAATCGAGGCCAACGGTGGCATCGTTTACGCCAAGTCGAATACACCTGAGTTTGGTGCCGGCGGCAACACCTTCAACGATGTTTTCGGCATGACGCGTAACCCGTACGATTTATCACGCAGCGCCGGGGGTTCTTCCGGCGGCTCGGCCGCGGCACTGGCCAGCGGCACCGCCTGGCTCGCGCAAGGTTCCGACCTCGGGGGATCGCTGCGTACCCCGGCGAGCTTTTGCGGGGTAACCAGTCTGCGGCCTTCTCCGGGCCTGATCGCCACCGACCCGGGTATGGCTCCGTTCGATGTGTACTCCCAGACAGGCCCCATGGCACGCAGCGTAACCGACCTGGCCCTGTTTGCCGATGCGATGGCGGGTCCGAGTTCAAAGGCAGGGCTATGCAAACCCCATGCTATCGATGAGTTTCGTAATGCGGCGGCCCGGCCCGTCAAACCATTGAGAATAGCCTTTAGCGAGGACCTCGGGGTGACTGGAACCACGCCGGCAGTGGCCGAGCTATGTGCCAGGGCAGTGACCAGTCTGGAACAGGAAAATATATCTATAGATGTCTCTCATCCAGATCTGAGTATGGCGGATATTGCCTTTAGTGTGCCGCGGGCGCTCGATTATGCGCAGTCGTACGGTGCCGATCTGGCTAACACGCGCGAGATCTTAAAGCCGGAAGTGGTCTGGAATGTCGAACTGGGGATGGCCTTGAGTGGTGATGAAATTCGCCGTTCGCAGAATGCACAGGGCCAGGTGTTCGCCAACGCGTCGGCTTTCATGCAGAACTATGATTTGCTGGTTTGCCCGGCCACTATCATGCCGGCTTACCCGGTCGAGGAACGTTACCCGGGGTACTCTGACGGGCTGGAATACTCCGAATATTATCACTGGCTTGCCATCTGCTGTGCGATCACCACGACAACCCTGCCGGTAATTACCTTGCCCTGCGGCAAGACTGACGCCGGGCTACCGATTGGCCTGCAGTTAATTGGCAAGCCACACGGTGAACTCGAATTGTTTGCCTATGCCAGCTACATCGAAAAAATCTTCGACTGGGATTCGCTGCAGCGAATCGCATGATACACCTGACGTGAAAACGCTCCTGTGCCAAGTCCTGTGTCCACACCAGTAACGCAAATCGATCGAGAAATATGCCAATGATTTTTACTCAACTGTCCACACCGACGCTGTTGCTGGAAAAAGAAAAGTTGATCGCCAACATCTCCCGTATGCAGGCCAGCGCAGATCGTCTGGGTGTGCAGTTGCGTCCCCATCTGAAAACCATGAAAGCCGCCCGGGCCGCGGAATTACTCATCGCATCAGGCGCCAGCGGAATTACGGTTTCAACCCTGAAAGAAGCTGACTATTTCCTCGAACATGGTTTCAGGGACATCACCTACGCCGTTGGCATGGTGCCGGCAAAACTGGCCGAGGCCGCCAGCCTGATGGCGCGCGGCGCTGATTTGAAAATCATGACAGACAATCCTGAAGTAGCCCAGGTCATTGCCACTGACGCCAATCGAAACGGTATCAATTATAAATTACTGATTGAGGTTGATTGCGGAGATAACCGCGGCGGCTTGCAGCCAGAAAGCGACGAATTAATGCAAATTGCCGCATTAATTGAGAATTCTGCAGCCCATTTCCAGGGCATTCTTACCCATGCGGGTCACTCCTACGCTGTCAATACCATTTCAGCAGTCGAAAGAATAGCAGAGCAGGAAAGGGAAGCCGTGGTGCACGCTGCAACACGGTTGCGTGAGGCAGGATTTACAGTAGATACCGTCAGTCTGGGCTCGACACCAACTGCCCTCTATGCAAAAGACCTGACCGGCGTCACCGAGTTACGCGCCGGTGTCTATACCGTTTTCGACCTGGATCAGCAGTCACGTGGAGTCTGTGCAACCGAGGAAATCGCGTTGAGCGTTTTAAGCTGTGTCATCGGCCACAATCAGGCAGCGGGTAAAATCCTGCTTGATGCAGGCGGTCTGGCTCTGTCGAAAGACAGGAGCGCTGATAAATTTCGCCCCGAGCTGGGTTATGGCCAGATCTGCAACCCGGACGGCAGCATAATTCCCGAACTTTATGTTACTTCCGTTAGCCAGGAACATGGTCATGTGCGTATCAGGGACGAAAGCGACTATGCGCTTTTCCCGGTTGGTTCGTATTTGCGTATTTTGCCAATCCACGCTTGCATGACGGCCGCCGCTTATGATCATTTCAATGTTATTGAAAATGGCGTTGTCGCGGAGCAATGGGATCGCGTAAACGGTTGGTAGGCTGACAGGCAGAATGGTCATTCCCGCGCAAGCGGGAATCTCCTGGCGATGCTATGCCCTTCAGATCCCGATACGTCGGACCGCCGCTTCCGCGGGGATGACGGAGTAGATGGGGCGACGATGAGGGAGTGAACGGAGCGGGTAAAGGTTGGTAGGTCAGCGCTGGTGGGGTGCCTCGATTAAATCGCGGGGCCGAGCTCGAGTTTGCTGCCGTCACTGAAGCGTGAGAGTCGAAAGCGCGTCAAATCGTACTCGACGCTGTTATTCTGGATCAGGTTGGCCATGATCTTGCCGGCCGCGGGACCAATGCCGAAACCATGACCACTAAATCCGGTTGAAATCCACAATCCGTCGATCGGGTCGGCACGATCGAGCACCGGCACTACATCTGGCAGTGCGTCTATCATCCCTGACCACGCTTCTACCAGTTCGATTCCCGCCAGGGCCGGTACGCGGTCACCAAGCCGCGCCTTGATGCGCGCCACTGTTTTCGCGCCTGGAATCGGGTTCAGGGTGCGGTGTCGGGTAAAATTTCCATCTACCTTTAGCTCCGGTTTCCGGATCCTGAGCTTGCCCAGAGAAGTCCTGATCAATGGCAGAAAGTCCTTCACAAAAGCCAGGTGGCTGGCCGATGGAGAGATTTCCAGGTAATCCGATGATGCCACTGTATAGCCGCCATCGAGACGGCGGCGGAACGATACACTGCTGCCCGAGGCATTACCGTTAAATATCAGCGGCGCCGCTGCCGTGCGTGCAACACTTGCCTTGACGGTAAGCTGCGGCAGCCGTATGCCGCAGCGCTTGAGCAGAAAGGTTGTCCAGGCACCACCGGCGCAAAGCACCTGGGGTGCACTGATCTCCCCGTATTCAGTCAACACCCCGCTAACCCTGCTGTTTTCCGTCGACACCTGCAGGACCGCGCAATTTTCAACAATAGTAACGCCGGCTTTGCGCAGGGCACTGGCCATCGCCGGTACAGCCAGTGACGGCTCGGCGCGCCCGTCGTCGGGTGTATAAAGACCGCTTTGCCAGCGCAGCGGACAGTCGGTCATCAGTTTTTCGAGCTGCCCCCGGTTCAGGTAACTGGTGGTCAGACCATAAGCTGGCGCGAACGACATAAAGCGCTCATGGCGCGCGAGTTCCGCATCGTTTTCGCATAGGTAAAGACTGCCCTCGCGCCGGTAACCGATACCGCCACCGAGCTGGTCCGAGATTTCCTGCCACAGCCGCATGCTCTCCATGACGATTGGCAGCTCGGCCTGGTCGCGACCCTGCTGGCGTATCCAGCCCCAGTTGCGGCTCGACTGCTCACCCGCGACGACTCCCTTTTCGCATACCACCACGCGCAGCCCGGCCCGGTGCAAATACCAGGCCGCGGAGATGCCGGCGATACCGGCGCCAACAATGATGACATCGGTTGATTCGGGCAGTTTCAGAGCTTCGGAATTCATCGGTAAGCGCAATCGGGAAAGTGACACAAAATCGGTGCAATGATACGATGATTCGATCAATTCTGCGTGTAGTTTCTCAACCGACCCAGGAATAACAGCGTCGTGGAAGTCATACCCCAATCCAGTACTATCGGTGCCGAAGTTCGTGGCCTCGATTTATCCGGCAAACTCAGCGATGCGGTAATCGAGCAGGTAAATCAGGCCTTCCTTGATTACCAGGTTATCTTTTTTCGCGAACAGAATTTGTCTGCACAGCACTATAACGATTTTGCACTGCGCTTCGGCCCGCTGAAGGATTACATGTTCGCGGATGGAATCGATGGTTTTCCGTACATTACCGAGATTGTTAAAACCGAAACCGAGAGCGAAAGTTTCGGCAGTTTCTGGCATTCGGATTCGGCGTACATCGAGCTGCCACCGAAAATAACCATGCTCTATGCAAGGCAGATACCGCGGCAGGGCGGGGATACACTGTTTGCCGATATGTATGCGGTGTACGAGGCGCTTTCGCCGGGCATGAAGGCAGCCCTGGCGCCACTACAGGCCATCAATTCTGCCAGTGTTGTACCTCGCGACGAGAATATATACGAGTCGGTGAAGAGTAAAAACAGCGACAAAAGTGAACAGTTTGCCATACACCCCGTCATCCGCACACATGATGAAACCGGTAAAAAATCGGTTTATGTGAATGGCATCCACACGCTTAGATTCGAAGATTTTACCCGCGAAGAAAGCTTGCCGTTGCTGACTTATCTGTATCAGCAGGTAACCCGGCCGGAGTACAGTTTCCGCCTGCGCTGGCAACAGGATACGCTGGCGATGTGGGACAATCGCTGTACCCAGCACTATGCGTTGAATGATTATCATGGTCATCGCAGGGTGATGCATCGCATCATTATCGAAGGTGAGCGTCCAGCATAAACCAGGCGCGACAGGCTTAAGACCACGAACTGTCGATCGTGGAAGGCTGAAACCGCTATCGGATCAAGCGCAGGCGATGTTGATGTAAATGCTGGTAGTGTGGCAGGAAGTCCCGGTAAAGATCCTGCAATCTCGTCGGTAAATCATCGACCTCTACCATTTTGCGGGCTTGTGCCTTGAGTCCGTTCGAGTTCTTCAGTGTTTCGTGCCAGATGCTGTCGTCACCGTCGTACCACAGTACCTCGCTGCGACTACCGGGCTCCCAGCTGAGCGCCTCGGCGATGAAAGGCACGCCGATAGCGGCGCAGTATAGTTCGACCATCGAGGCAGGGTCTTCCAGCAAATCGTCACTATCGATGACCACCGGGGGCTTACCGGGTTTGTCGCACAGCAAGTCGAAAAGTCGGCGCTGTTCATCGACGCCAATTTCATTGGGGGTAAAGCCCTGATCGTTGCCTGATCTGGTCCAGCTGCGATGCAGCGAGGCCAGTACCTTGGCGGGGTCGCGGATCAGGAAGCTGTGTTCGAAATTATCCAGAAAGTCACCGCTCCAGAGGTGATCGGTAAACTGCGCCATATCTTTGGCAAACACGGGTCGCAGTTGCGCCGCGGCTCGCATTTTTGCGAGTACACTGTCGAAACTGAGTCCCGGCTTGCGTGGGCTGGTGGCGGTAAGTCTTGGCGCACGGGCATCGTCGCCCTGGTACCAGGCTTCGCCAAACGGTTCGTGGAAGCAGGTCATGTCGCCACGCATGCGCATCATCCACTCGAAGGCAGTCGAGGTAGAGCGGGGTGTTGCCCAGAGGACGTAAATGGGGTGCATTCAGGCCTCGACTTCGATGTCGTCAAATGCCGCGTTGGTAGCTGTGGATGTCGATAACCGGGTCTCAGGCATGACGCCTCTGCATTCTTAGCTGGCGGTGGGTTACTCCGAGAGCAAGCAGAAAATAAACCAGCGCCAGGCTGACCGGTAATGCATGTGAGCCGAAGCCGAGCATCGCCCAACCGCCGGACACCGATCCGATGAGTGCGCCGAAGCCCCATACGATGGCAAATGATGCAGCACCGTTGACCAGCTCGATACCGCTGAAACGATTGCCGAGCGAGGCCAGTGAAACCGTGTACACTCCGTAACCGGTAGTCCCCATCAGTACCAGCAACGGCCATTTAAATACCGAATCGATGAAAGCGGGCAGCATCATCAGGGTAATCGCGGTGGTTAACGCACAACCGGCCAATACCAGGCGATGCGGGAACTTGTCGCTGAGCCAGCCGATCGGAAATTGCAGCAGTACGTTGCCGAGGATTAACGCGGTCAGAATGTTGGCCGAGGTGG
>Ga0265303_10000565_pt1 | contig 21067 bp, 12 predicted proteins | sample Helome_2_FD_192494 | JGI IMG/M metagenome (GOLD analysis project Ga0265303, IMG submission 192494) | Marine sediment microbial communities from subtidal zone of North Sea - Hel_20160317 (Illumina Assembly) | ecosystem: Environmental > Aquatic > Marine > Subtidal zone > Sediment ... | reverse complement strand
GTTCGATCATGCGTTTACTTTCACGGGTTCCAAGGTTCCAAGGTTCAGCATTCAGAGGTTAAATGACGACCATATCGCAGGCTATCTTCTGTGTATGTCCTCCGACTTCTGACCTCAGTTCTCTGTCCTCTAACCTCTGTCCTCTGTTATCAACCCGATTGAGCGTCCCTTAATTTGGTTTTAATGATGCGTAATCTGTATTCGGTAAAAAGGGAGCCCGCCAGCATGGGAAAAAGAAGCATGCCCTGCAGGACGAGGCCCATGGAGGCCGGCAATCCCATCATCATCTGAACCTGGTCACCCCCGACCAGCAGTGCAGCAATTAATAGGGCCACAATTATGGCTGCGATGGGATTGAGCTGTGCCAGCCAAGCGACGATGATGGCCGTATAACCATAACCGATGGAAAGACCCTGCTGCAATCGTCGCGAGATTCCGGTAACCTCGCAGACCCCGGCCAGCCCGGCCAGGGCGCCTGCCAGCAGAAGGGCGGTCATGATATTTTTCGCAATATGAATGCCCTGGGTCTGGGCAGCGCCGGGATTATTACCGATGACCTGGAGTTCGAAACCCCAGCGCGTTCGGTTGAGAACAAACCAGAGCACCAATGCCAGAACCAGCGCAAATATCAAACCCAGATGGGCCCGTCCGGCAATTCTCGGCAGCCACGTGAAATCCGGGAACTGCGGTGTGCCGGGAAATCCGAATCCCTTGGGGTCACGCCAGGGACCGTAATAGAGATGTTCCGCAAAAAGAATAGCAACGTAGTTTAGCATCAAGGTGGTGAGAACCTCATCAACCTTTAAGCGAACCTTGAGCAGGGCAGGGATGCCGGCCCAGAAGGCTCCCGCCAGCATACCCACCAGGATGGCCAGGGGCAGGACCATCCAGGGCGGCAAAAAAGGAGTCCAGAATAAAACCACCCAGGATGCCGCGATACCGCCAAGGGTCAGCTGACCCTCGGCTCCGATATTCCAGAATTTTAAACGGAAGGCGACCAGCACACCCAGACCGGTCAACATCAGCGGTGTGGCCTTCACCAGGGTTTCGGTAAAATTCGGCCATGATCCGAATGCGCCCTTGAACATCGCAATAAACGTCACAAATGGATTGGCTTTGAATATGGCCAGCAGAATAGCGGTTAAAATAAGCGAGATAAAAAATGAAGCCAGCGGAACCAGAAAAATGGCTTTGCGAGATAGTGTTTTCCGTTTTTCGAAAACAATACGCATTAATTTATCTCCAATTCCATTATTCCAATATCAAGCTGTTGTTTCCTCTAATTTCACTCCAGCCATCATCATTCCCAGTTTTTCGGTATCGGCCTCATTGGACGGAAGAATGCCCATGACCTTGCCTTCGAACAATACGGCAATATTGTCCGCAACGCCTACCAGTTCCTCCAAATCCTCAGACACCAGCAAAATAGCGGTGCCCGCCTCGCTCTGGGCGATCATCTGTTTGCGAACAAATTCAGTGGCGCCCACATCCAGGCCCCTGGCCGGATAGGCGGCAATTAGCAACCCGCGACAGGCATCGATTTCTCTTGCTAAAATGGTTTTTTGGATGTTGCCACCGGAAAGAAATTTGGCATGCGTTTGCGGGGTGGGTGTATCGATGCTAAACAGATCAATCATGCGGCGAGCCAGATCGAGTATTCTGGCGGGGTGTAAAAATCCCTTTTTGACCAGAGGGGGTTTGCGGTAGCATTTCATGGCCAGATTGTTGGCGACACTCATATCACCGGCGACGCCTCTGGCGATCCTATCCGCCGGGATATGGCTAACGCCGGAATTAATAATTTCCAGAGGGGATTTATTGGTTTTGTCTTCATTAAAAATACGGATCTTGCCGCCGCTGACGTTGCGAAGACCGGTGAGAATTTCGACCAGCTGCTTCTGCCCGTTTCCGGCCACTCCGGCAACACCCAGGATTTCTCCGGAATGAATTCTGAAAGAAATCCCTTGGAGTGCCGGCAGGCCCTTGTCATTGTTTGCGCTCACATCAGTTAACTCAAGGGCAACATCGCCAAGGTCGTGGTCCTTTTTTTCGAGCCGAAAAAGCACGTCGCGGCCCACCATCAAGCGGGCCAGCTCCTGCGGGTTGGTTCGGTTGGTTTGCTTTACGGTTACCAGGCGGCCTTTATTAAGCACCCTTACCCAGTCGGAGAAGGCAATGACCTCCTCCATTTTATGGGTGATGAAAATGGCCGATTTGTCTTCAAGGGTCATTTGCTTTAGAATTCCATTCAGCTCTTTTGCTTCCTGGGGTGTTAAGACTGCTGTGGGTTCATCCAGAATCAGGATTTCAGCGCCGCGGTAGATGAGCTTTAAAATTTCAACCCGCTGTTGCTCACCGATGCTCAACTGCCAGATGCGACTATCGGGGTCGACCTGCAGATTGTACCGTTCAGAGAGTTGCCGGATTCGGCCGTTGACATCCACCATATTCGGGACAAACGGCAGGTCGGGTAATCCCAGAATGATATTTTCCGCCACCGTCATGGTGTCCACCAGCATAAAGTTCTGGTGGATCATCCCAATGCCAAGCCGCATGGCATCCCGCGGGGAATCGATTTCGACGCGTTTGCCCCGGATAAAAATCTCACCCGCATCGGCTCTGTACATTCCGGCAAGGACATTCATGAGGGTACTTTTACCCGCACCGTTTTCGCCCAGCAGGGCCAGAACCTCACCGGGATAAAGTTCCACATCCACGTTTTCGTTGGCCACCACATTGGGGAACCTTTTGGTGATTCCCTTCATTTCCAGAATAGGCGTTGTCACTTCTTTCGTTTCTCTCCAGAAGCAAAAATTGGCAAAGGGCCAAGCGCAAAGCGCATAGGGTTAACAAATTGAAATTATCATTAATACGCTTTGCCCTATGCCCCATGCGCTATGCCCGATTTCACGCTTCGAATACCACTAATAGGCAATGCGAAAAGAGCTAATATGCATGAGAGATTCTATTTTCCGGCCCTGCCAATAACCCCCTCAACAAAATAGCTCATATTGAGCATATCCGGGTCGCTCAACTTGCCACCAGCAGCAACCACCTCTTTACCGTTTTGATCTTTAATGGGGCCATAAAAGACATCCCAGGTCCCGTTTGTCATTTCCTGTTGTTTGGCAGCGACCAAATCTTTGACGGCCTGCGGCACTCTGGGGCTATATTCAGACAGCTTGACGATGCCGTCTTTCAACCCGCCCCAGTACTGATGCGTTTTCCATGTGCCATTTAAAATGGCTTTAACGGTGCTAACATAATAGGAACCCCAGTTCCATACCGGGCTGACCAGAACACTGTCGCCCACAAAACCGCGCATATCGGAGTCGTAACCAATACTCATTAAACCCCTTTCTTTTGCGGCTTTCTGCGGCTCGGTGGTGTCCTGATGCTGGGATATCATGTCCGCACCGGCGTCCAGCAAGGCAACTGCCGCCTCGCGTTCTTTGACCGGATCGAACCAGGTATTGGTCCATACGACTCTGACCTGAGCTTTGGGGTTAACCGAACGGGCACCCAGCGTAAAAGCGTTAATACCCCGAATCACCTCTGGGATGGGGAAAGCCGCCACATAGCCGATAATGTTGGTTTTGGTCATTTTCCCGGCCACAATCCCGGAAAGATACCGCGGTTGATACATGCGGCCAAAATAAGTGCTCATGTTGGGAGCGGTTTTAAATCCTGAGCAGTGTTCGAAATAGACGCCGGGAAAATCCCGCGCAACTTCCAGCATGGGGTCCATATACCCGAATGACGTTGCGAAGATGACCTTGTAGCCCTGCTGGGCATACTGCCGAATCACCCGGGCCGCATCCGGCCCTTCGGGCACGCTCTCGATATAGGTGGTCTTGACCTTGTCGCCGAACTCGGTTTCCAGCATCTTTCTGCCGGTATCGTGCTCCCAGCTCCAGCCGAGATCACCAATTGGGCCGACGTAGATAAATGCAGCTTTTAAGACTTCCTTGGCCTCAGCGTTCACCGGTCCCAGGGCCCCGCCACTGAATAAAACCCAGGTGAAAGCCACAAAGACCATCAGCGTTATCCATAATCCGTTTCTTCTCATGATTGCCTCCTTTCAAAATTTATGAAGTCAGAAATTAAAATAATTAAATATATGTTTAATCTCCTAATATTATTCACTAAAAATGAAAAATGGGCGTTGAGTGCTCTGGCTCAGTCACTTAGGTCTGCTGAGCGTGGTTGGAACAAATTGAGTGGATCCACGTGACGTATCACAACCCGTTTGCGAGTGCAAGTCTCCCATGTTTCCGCATTCAGAACAGTTGCTTAAGCATTTAAACAGGGTCAACAACTGCTCAGAGAAATATTACGGGATCATCCTATTGCTGCAATGGTTATTAAAATATTTAAAGGTATTATGGAAAATATTGACATACCCGGGTTTGTCTTCTATCCAGGTTATGGTATGGTCCTTATAACCTAATTGAGCGATAAACGCCCAATTGGTTTTAACTCAATTGCGGTTATATAATACTGGACGTTTGGATTTAAGCAAACTGGAGTATCGGCGCAATGGAAAACATACTCTGTCTTAAATGCCTGATTTGCGGCAAGCAATATTGTCATGATGAAGTTGATTACATTTGCCCTGAACATGGTGATGAAGGCATACTCGACGTTCAATACGACTATGATTTCATCGACCGGCAGATTAGCAAAGATGCCCTTTTGAACTCAAGCGATTTTTCGATTTGGCGCTATAAACCGCTGCTGCCGGTTTATCCTGAAGCGGCAGTTCCACCCCTTGCGGTGGGATGGACACCGCTGTATCGTACCCCCCGCCTTGCCAAAGACCTGGGCTTAAAGGCTCTGTGGATTAAGGACGACGGCCGCCAGCCCACGGCTTCTTTTAAAGACCGCGCCAGTGCGATTGCCGTGGTGAAGGCCAAAGAAAAAGGTGCTAAGATCATTACGACGGCAAGTACCGGAAACGCTGCCGCCGCTTTAAGCGGTCTGTGCGCCAGCATGCAGCAGGCGAACGTGATCTTTGTTCCCGAAACCGCCCCACAGGCCAAAATCGCGCAGTTGCTGGTATTCGGTTCCCGTGTTTTTCTGGTCAAAGGAACCTATGATGACGCCTTTGAGCTTTGCCTGAAAGCCACCCGGGCATACGGCTGGTACAATCGCAACTCCGGTTTCAACCCATACATGACCGAAGGCAAAAAAACCGCTGCCTATGAAATCTGTGAACAAATGGACTGGAGAGCGCCGGACTGCATTTTTGTCTCAGTGGGAGACGGTTGTATTATCGGGGGGTTGCACAAGGGCTTCAAAGATCTGCATGCATTGGGTTGGATCGATAAAATGCCCAAACTGATGGGGGTGCAGGCTGCCGGCAGCAACTATATGTACGCGGCCTGGAAAAACAAGGAAGATATTCTCAGCAAAGCCCCGATCGACGCGCATACGGTGGCAGACAGCATCAGCACAGGCTTGCCCCGGGACCGCATCAAGGCCCTGGCGGCCGTAAATGAAACTGCTGGCGCCTTCATTTGTGTTGAGGATAACGATATTCTGGGTGCCATTCCCGATTTGGCCCGCAGCACGGGCGTATTTGCAGAGCCTGCCGGCGCCGCCGCACATGCCGGCCTGGTAAAAGCAGTTGATCAACAGCTGGTGTCCGGCGATGAAACCATTGTGATTCTGAACACCGGCAATGGTTTAAAAGATGTCGCCGGTGCCATGCAGGCGGTTGAGCAAGTTGGAACAAAGCCGTTTCGGATTGCTCCTGACCTATACGTACTCCAGAAGGTTGTGGATGGCTGGAGAGCGACCTGATTAATCTGCTACCAGTTTCAAGCGATTTTGAATTGAGAAAGCCTCACGCGAAGACGCAAAGGCGCAAAGTTTTTTTAATAATTTTCTTTATGGTTTTTCTTTCGCGGGCTTTGCGGCTTTGCGTGCGGATAGCAGCTTACAGCAACCTCGAAAAAGGATATTAAACCGTGATCGATCTAACCGTGGTTCCCGAAGGGCATGAAAGCGCCATTAAAAGGGCCAAAGAAAAAAACATTATCATTCCAACCTTTCAGCAGCAGAAGGACCCCGACCACATTCCTGAGGCCATCGTATCCCGCTTGAAAAACATTGGGTTATGGGACATCGATCCTTTGAATCTTTTTCGGATCACCTGGCATAATGAGCCGGTGGCTCACGGGGGCGGGTTTGGCGATGTCAATTTCATCGAATTTCCCAAAACGCTAACCGGCGTTGAGGCGCGCATTGTGGCTATTGTCGGTAAATGGTTTCCCACCGGGGCACACAAGGTGGGGGCGGCATTTGGCTGCCTGGTTCCCCGGCTGGTGACCGGCCAGTTCGACCCCACCACCCAGAAGGCCGTATGGCCGTCAACCGGCAATTACTGCCGTGGGGGGGCCTATGATTCGACCTTGCTGGGCTGCGAATCCATCGCCATACTGCCCGAAGGCATGAGTCGTGAACGCTTTGAATGGCTCACATCGGTTTCCGGAGAAATTATCAAAACCCCGGGCAGTGAAAGTAATGTCAAAGAAATTTTCGACAAATGCTGGGAATTGAGGGAATCCGGACAGGCTCTGACGATTTTCAATCAGTTTGATGAATTCGGTAACTACCTCTGGCACCATGAAATCACCGGACCGGCGGTGCTGGAAGTCCTCGAACGCATCATGGGACCCAAAGATAAGTTCCAGGGATTTATGTCGGCCACCGGCTCAGCCGGCACGATTGCCTGCGGGGATTTTCTGAAAAAGCAGTTTCCGCTGAGTAAAATTGTTGCCAGCGAAGCGCTGCAGTGCCCGACCCTGCTGCGCAACGGATTTGGCGAACACCGCATTGAGGGCATCGGTGATAAGCATGTGCCCTGGATTCACAATGTCAAAAACCTCGATATGGTGGTGGCCGTTGACGATGAAACCCCCATCAGCCTGATGCGCCTGTTCAACGAGCCGGCCGGCAAAAAATATCTCGCAGCCAAAGGCGTTTCCCCAGCGCTGCTTGATATGCTGGACCTGCTGGGAATATCCTGCATTGGCAATCTTGTGACGGCCATTAAATTTGCCCGCTATTATGAACTGGGTGATGATGATATTGTCATGACGGTGCTGACCGACTCCATGGAGATGTACGCCAGCCGGCTGGCCGAACTCAATCAAGAACGCGGCGAGTTTACAGATAGCGATGCAGCTGCCGTATATGCCCGAAATATAGAGGGGCTGACCATCGACAATATGGAAGAACTGACCTATTACGGGCGTAAGCGCATTCACAATCTCAAATACTATACCTGGGTTGAACAACAGGGCAAAACCTATGAGGAAATTCAGAAGCAGTGGTATGACCATGATTATTGGGACAGTATCCCCGCTAGTGTGGATCAAATCGACGCCCTGATTGAGGAATTTAATGCCAAAACCGGCCTGCTCGATGCTCTCTAGTTGTTAAAGCGGAATGGATTCTATTTTAATTTAAAAATTAGGACAGGATTTTCTGGATTATTTTATGTTGATCACTTTCTAGAAGAAAGTGATGAAATTTAATCCGCTTAGCGGAAGTAACCTTGGTCAGTAATTAAGAAAAGAGAATCTTCAACCACTACAACTATTTAACATCTACTCTTGGCTGCCAAATGTGCGATGTTATCGACAGATAGTTTTTATTTAATAACCGGCCTGGTTGCCGAATTAAAAGGATTCCACCGCAGGTGGATTGTGTTTTCACGGTTTCATCTGGAAACCGTGGAAGAAAAAAATAGATCCCGTTTATCCTCTAAATCTTGTCTTAAAAAAATAAGATAGAATCTATTCCAACATAGAGGCCAGGATATGAAAATCGACTTTAAATCGGTTCTGAATCGTGCCAACGAATATAAGCCCGCGATTTCCAGATTTTTACGAGATATGATAGCCATCCCCAGCGAAAGCTGCCAGGAAGAAAAGGTGATTCAGCGGATCAAACAGGAAATGGAAACCGTCGGGTTCGATCGTGTGGATATCGATCCCATGGGGAATGTCCTGGGGTATATTGGAAACGGCCGGCAACTGATTGCCATGGATGCCCATGTGGACACCGTTGGTGTCGGGGATCAGGCCCAATGGGATTATGATCCGTATCAGGGTTATGAAGACGATGAAGTCATCGTGGGACGCGGCGCCAGCGACCAGGAAGGCGGTATGGCCGCCATGGTATATGCCGGTAAAATTATCAAAGACCTGCACCTGGAAGATGATTATACGCTGCTGATTACCGGAACTGTTCAGGAGGAAGATTGTGATGGTCTCTGCTGGCAATATATAATTAATGAAAGCAAGATCCGGCCCGAATTCGTAGTTTCCACCGAACCGACTTCCTGCCGGATTTATCGGGGGCAGCGCGGCCGAATGGAAATCAAAGTGGCCACCGGCGGGGTTAGCGGTCATGGCTCGGCTCCTGAAAGGGGCGATAATGCTATTTTCAAAATGGCACCGATTCTCAATGAGCTTCAGGTTTTGAATACGCGTCTGAAGGAAGACGATTTTTTAGGCAAGGGAACGCTGACAGTTTCTGAAATTTTTTCTAGCTCGCCCTCCCGCTGTGCGGTTGCCGACGGCTGCTGGATCTCTATCGACCGGCGACTGACCGCCGGCGAAACCGGCGAAACCGCTTTGCAGCAAATTCGGGATCTGCCGGTCGTTAAGGAAGCCGGCGCCCAGGTTGTAATGTACACCTATGACCGGCCATCGTATACCGGTCTGGTGTATGCGACAGATTCCTATTTTCCGGCCTGGACCCTGAAAGAAAAGCATCCGGCGTGTCAAACGCTTGTGGCCGGCTATCAAAACCTTTTCGGAGAAGATCCGGTTGTGGACAAGTGGACATTTTCTACCAACGGGGTGGCGATCACAGGGATGTCCGGAATTCCCTGTATCGGCTTTGGCCCGGGCCATGAAGATCAGGCCCACGCCCCGAACGAGAAGACCTGGAAAAGCGAGCTGGTTCAGGCTGCAGCCTTGTATGCTGTTATACCGGCCATGTACGTTGATCAATTTACCGGGAATTAACCTGTTGCGAGGGTGAATAGAGGCGTTTCAGTGGGGTGAGATCCATGCCCAAATTGCTCGTAATCGCCATCGGCGGCAATTCATTGATAAAAGACCCCCGATATCAGCGTGTCGAGGATCAATACGCCGCCATCTGTGAAACCGCCCGGCCGATCGTTGATATAATCGAAGACGGTTACAGAACCGTCATCAGCCATCCGCGGAAAGGCGGGCACACGTATTTGCCGCGAAGAATCCTAAAGGGGAGCTGCCGGAGATAAAGTATTTAAAATGCTTCACGCAAAGACGCCAAGATAGGAAATTTTTTTAATCTTTTGATTTGTTCTTTGCGGGCTTTGCGGATTTGCATGCGAATAATATCCGGTAACGGCTTTACCAATGAGCAAACATTAAAACAAAAAGGACCCATGATAAAATTCATTTTAAACGGCTCAGAAGCATCCTATGACGGTGATCCCGAGATTTCTCTGTTAAACTATTTAAGAGAGACAGCGGGCATTGTTTCTGCAAAAAACGGCTGTAGCGGGGAAGCAACGTGCGGCGCCTGCCTGGTCGAAGTAAATGCCAAACCGGCACTTTCCTGTATAACACCCATGAAAAAGGTAACCGGTGCGAATATTGTCACCATTGAAGGCTTTCCGGAAAGCCTGCGCCAAACCCTCGGGCGGGCATTTGTGGTCAAAGGCGCCGTGCAGTGCGGTTTTTGCACGCCCGGTTTTTTATCGCGCGCCAAAATCCTTTTGGAGAAGAACCCGCAACCCAGCCGGCACGACATCATACAGGCCCTTAGATTTAATCTGTGCCGCTGCACCGGTTATATCAAAATCATCGATGCCATCGAATTGGCGGCCGAGCATATCCGAAAAAATCAGGAGCTCAGACTTTCAGGCACCGGCAAGGTGGGTGCGTCTCAGCCCAAATACGATGCCTATAACAAAGCCGTCGGCCAAAGCGCCTTTATCGACGATATGCGCATCGATGGCATGCTGCATGCCGCTCTGAAATTTAGCGACCATCCCCGGGCACGAGTGCGTAAGATCGATATTTCGGCAGCAGAAGGCATGGCGAGTGTCGTGCAAATCTTCACGGCCAATGACATTCCCGGCGAACGCACCATTGGTGTTATTCACCAGGACTGGCCGGTAATGATTGCTGCAGGCGAAACCACACGGTACATTGGGGATGTCCTGGCCGGAGTGGTAGCCGAAAATGAAGAAATTGCCCGCCAGGCGGTAGCTGCCATCTCGTTGGAATACGAGGTCCAGGAGCCTTTAACGGATTTGCACGTCGCTGAAAGCAGCCCCATCAAAGTCCACGAATCCGGGAACCTGTTGAGCGTATCCCATATTCAACGCGGCGACGATATTGATTCTGTTTTAAAGACATCGGCCTATGTGGTGACAGCCACTTACCAGACCCAGCGGGTGGAGCATGGGTTTTTAGAAACCGAGGTCGCGATTGCGCTGCCGTCAGGGTCAGATGGGATTGAGCTCTACGTTCAAAGCCAGGGCGTATATGAGGATCAGCGACAGATTGCCCGCATCCTCGGCGTTTCCAGCGATAAGGTCAGCGTGAAACTGGTACCCACCGGCGGGGGATTTGGCGGCAAAGAAGATTTGACTGTTCAGGGACATGCAGCTGTTTTCAGTTTCCTTCTGCAAAAACCGGTCAAGGTCAGCTTAAGCCGCGCTGAATCCATCCGCATGCATCCTAAGCGCCATCCATTTCACATGCAATACGTCCTGGGGTGCGATGAAAACGGCAAGCTGACCGGATTGTCCGCAAGGATCATCGGTGATACCGGCGCTTATGCTTCGTTGGGGGGCGAAGTGCTGGAAAGGGCCGCCGGCCACGCCACCGGCGCCTATTACGTTCCAAATGTCGATATCGAATCCAAAGCCGTCTACACCAACAATATTCCCTGCGGCGCCATGCGGGGCTTCGGTGTTAATCAGGTCACCTTTGCCATGGAAGGCTGCATTGAACAGCTGTGTGCCCGGGGCGGGTTTGATCCCTGGCTGTTCCGTTATGATAATGTTCTCGATACCGGTAAGGAGACCGCCACCGGACAGATCCTGGGCGAGGGCGTTGGTCTTAAAGCAACACTGCTGGCGGTCAAAGATGAATTTTATACGGCCAAAACAGCGGGTCTGGCCTGCGGCCTAAAAAATTGCGGCATCGGCAACGGCGTGCTCGAAGAATGTGACGTTAAAATTGAAATCAAATCTAAAGATCATATCGTTTTACAGCACGGCTGGACCGAAATGGGCCAGGGCGTGGATACTGTCGCCCAGCAGATTCTTTGCGAAGAAATCGGACTGGATGACCCGGGTTGTATTGAAGTCAGTGTCAACACCGATTCCAAAGCCAGGGCCGGCATGACCACCGCCAGCCGCGCGACGTTTCAGATGGGACATGCCATCATCAACGCCGCCCGTGATCTTAAAAAAGATTTAACAACCCAAAGTCTGGCGCAATTGAGAGGACGGGTTTACACCGGCCACTGGGTTTGTGATTGGACCACCCGGCTCGGAAATCCGGGCGAAGTCCTGACTCATTATTCCTACGGATATGCCACCCATCTGGTGATTCTGGACGATGTCGGGCGGGTGGATCGTGTGGTGGCGGCCCATGACGGAGGGCGAATCATCAACCCCACCCTGTTTGAAAGCCAGATCGAAGGGGCGGTCGTCATGGGGCTTGGCTATGCGCTCAGTGAGGAGCTCCTTATGGAAGGCGGGCAACTGAAAACCAAACGCTACGGCAAGATGGGGATTCCGCGGATCAAAGATGTGCCGCATATTGAGGTCAAGATGGTGGAAGTCAAAGATCCCCTGGGACCTTACGGTGCCAAAGGGGTTGGAGAGATCGGCAACATTCCGACGGCCGGAGCCGTTGCCAATGCCTTATATCAGTATGATAGTGCACCGCGCTATAAACTACCGATGAAGAAGCGGCAAAATCGTTCAAAGGTTTTGCGCTGAATGTTTCAGGTGTAAAGGTGTCAGCCAGCTGGCAAACGTTGCATTTGTTTAATTCGTTCAATTGGTTCGATTTAAGCTCACCAATTCAACCCATAAGACCAATAAAACCAATCGAACAATTTCTTGAACCCAGAACCGGGAACCTGCATTGATAGGAAGGTGATGAAATGACCCTCTACTTAAAAGATGCAACTTATATCGATTGGAAAACCCTGGCGTTTCAGTCCGCCCATCTGGCGGTTTCCCCCGGTGATGACGGCGGCATCCGCTTTCTGGATGCGCTACCGCCGGCCGATGATCTGGGCACCGATGAAATGATTCTGGATTGCCGCCGGCGGCTGGTCACCAAATCCTTTGGTTGCGGTCATCATCATATTTATTCAGCCCTGGCCAGAGGGATGCCGGCACCGGCTAAGATTCCGCACAATTTTTCGGAAATTCTGCAATATATCTGGTGGCACATGGATAAATCACTGAATACGGATATGATTGAAGCCAGCGCCTTGGTTTCGGCACTGTATTGCGCCAAAAACGGTGTGACCTTTGTCATCGATCATCATGCTTCTCCTTTTGCCATCGATGATTCGCTGGAAACCATTGCAAGGGCTTTTGATCGTGTCGGCATATCCCATTTGCTGTGTTATGAAATATCCGATCGTGACGGTGATGGCCCTAAAGAAAAAGGTCTGCAGGAAACCGACACTTTTTTAAGTTCCGGGCGTCAGGGCCATGTCGGCCTGCATGCATCTTTTACCGTCGGAGATGATTTGCTGAACCGGGCCGTAGATCTGGCCCGCAAGCATAACACCGGCCTGCATGTGCATGTCGCCGAAGATACGGTCGATCAGGAATCCTGCTTCAAGCAATACAACAAACGAGTGGTGGAACGTTATGCGGAAGCCGGTGCGCTGGAGCTGTCAAAATCAATCTTTTCTCACTGTATCCACTTGAACGAAAACGAAAAACGCCTGCTGCGTGAGTCCGATGTTACGATAGTACAGAACACCGAGAGCAATTTGAATAACAATGTGGGCGTCACCAACTACCGGGAACTGGGCGACAATATCATTCTCGGAACCGACGGCATGCACAGCGATATGCTCAGAAGTGCCAAGGCTGCTTTTTTAACCGGCCAGGCGACTGAAGGCCTCAGTATGGACACTGTTTACGGTCGCTTTCGCCAGGTACACGACTATATTCGAGACAACGGATTTAAAGGTGACACAGACAATAATCTGGTCGTTTTAGACTATGATTCCCCTACGGATATCAACGCGAGTAATTTTTTAGGGCACTTCGTTTATGGGATCGAGGCCCGTCATGTAGACAGTGTTATTTCATTCGGCAAACTGATCGTTGAAAATAAAAAGCTGCTTACGGTGGCGGAAGACGAGATACTGGCTTTTTCGCGGGAGATGGGCCGTAAGCTTTGGGAGAAAATGCTAAAATAAAAGTGAGCTAAAGTGCCTAAAGTTGAGGAATTCTGTTATTTTTTAAAAAAAGATTGAGCGAAGCGAAAGCACAATTTTAAGCACTTTAGGCATTTTAGATCACTTCAGTCACTTTTTAAAAACCGGAGGTTTCAAAATAATGGATAAGGCCGAGATTTTAAAAAGCATTGAATCCCTGTCGAAGATAAATACCGACACAATGGTTCTGAACGATTTCCTGCTGACCTGGGATAAATCTGAGGATGAAATTGCCGCCACCCTGCAGACGGCGGAAATATTGCGTGCTCTGCGTCAGAATAATATATCCAGCCGCGTATTCGAAACCGGGCTGGCGATATCTATCTTCAGAGACCAATCCACCCGTACCCGCTTTAGTTTCGCCGGTGCCTGTAACTTGCTCGGACTGGCCATTCAAGAACTTGATGAGGAGAAATCACAGATTGCCCACGGCGAAACCGTGCGGGAGACGGCCAATATGATTTCGTTTCTGGCGGAAGTCATCGGTATCCGTGATGACATCTATCTGGGGGAGGGCCACACCTACATTAAAGAAGTCGCCCGGGCGGTCAATCAAGGACACCAGGAAGGGGTGTTGCCCCAGCGGCCGACCCTGGTCAACCTGCAATGCGATATCGATCATCCCACCCAAACGATGTCCGACGCCCTTCACATTATTCATTATTTCGGCGGCGTTGAGAATCTCAAGGGGAAAAAAATCGCCATGTCATGGGCCTATTCACCGTCCTATGGTAAGCCCCTGTCGGTTCCCCAGGGCATTATCGGCCTGATGACCCGCTTTGGAATGGACGTTGTGCTGGCCCATCCCGAAGGGTACACCCTGATGCCGGAAGTGGTGGCGGTTGCGCAAACAAACAGCGCAAAATTCGGCGGTTCCTTCTGCCAGGAGATGCATATGGAAGACGCCTTTAAAGATGCCGACATCGTTTATCCGAAAAGCTGGGCGCCGTACAACGTTATGGAGGAACGAACGCGGTTGCTGCAGGACGGTGATCGCCAGGCGCTCCAGGCGCTTGAAAAGCGCTGCCTGGAGGTCAACAAAAAATATATCAACTGGCAATGCACCGAGAAGCTGATGCAAATCACCCGGCAAGGCCGGGCCCTGTATATGCATTGTTTGCCGGCCGACATCAGCGGTGTCAGCTGTGAAAGCGGCGAAGTGGAGGCCTCGGTCTTCGAGCGTTACCGCGTGCCGCAGTACATCCAGGCCGGATACAAGCCTTACATTATTGCCGCTATGATCTTTTTGAGTAAATTTAAAGATCCGACTGAGAAATTGTCACAGTTGGTTAATCAAGCCCGACCGAGGGTATATTGAAAATTTTTTATTAATTATTGATAATTGAATATTGGTGGATGTTGCTTCGCTCTGTCATTCTTATTTTGGTTATTATAAAATGCGAAAGCACACCCTAAATATTTAATCTTCAATCGAAAAGATTCAATCTCAGAGGAGCGCTTATGAGCGACCGCTTTGCCTGTTGCCCGATAGACCGGTTGCTGCAATGGGTTCTGGAAGAAGAAAAACAGGGTCAGATCTTCGGAATTCGCAAAGAACTTTTCTTTGTTCCGCAGGGCGGCGATGCCTTCAAAATGCAGCGTTACGGCCAGACACTCGAGACGCCCATCGGAGTGGCCGCAGGTCCGCACACGCAGCTTTCACAGAATATTATCAGCGCCTGGCTGACGGGTGCCCGGTATATGGAGCTAAAAACCATCCAAACCCTGGATGAGCTGGAAGTGACCAAGCCCTGTATCGACATGACCGATGAGGGCTATAATTGCGAATGGTCCCAGGAACTCAAGCTGGAGCAGTCGTTTAACGAATATCTGAACGCCTGGATCATCCTGCACATTCTTAAAGACAAATTCGACTGGGGCGAACCCGACTCAGCCGGATTCATTTTTAATATGAGTGTCGGCTACAATCTGGAAGGCATCCTCAATCCCAATGTACAGGGCTTCCTGGACAAGATGACCGGCTGTGGTGCGGAAAAGGATGCTAAAGTCGACGATCTGGTCAAAATTTATCCGCGGATTCAGGATTTAGATATTCCAGACAGGCTTACGGATAATATCACCATTTCCACCATGCACGGCTGCCCGCCGGATGAGGTCGAAAAGATTGGCCGCTATTTTGTCGAAGAGCGTAAGCTGCACACGACCATCAAGTTGAACCCGACGCTACTGGGGCCGCAAAAGCTACGAAATATTCTGAACGACGAATTGGGTTTTGAGGTAAAAGTGCCGGATCTTGCCTTTGAACACGATTTAAAATACAACGCCGGCGTTGCGTTGATTGAGTCGCTGCGGGTCTGTGCCGAAAAAGTCGGCGTTGAATTTAATCTGAAGCTGACCAATACACTGGAAACAACCAACCGTCATCAAAACCTGCCTGAGAACGAACAAATGGTCTACATGAGCGGGCGGGCCCTGCACCCGATCAGCATTCACCTGGCCGATTGCCTGCAAAATGAATTTAACGGCCAGCTGGATATCAGCTTTTCCGCCGGCACCGATTGCTTTAACGTGACCGATATTCTGGCCTGCAATTTGCGGCCGGTAACTGTTTGTTCAGATATTCTAAAACCCGGCGGTTATGGACGCCTGGGCCAGTATCTTGAGGAAATTTCAACACGCTTGGCGGAAGCCAGCGCCGATTCGATCGATTCGTTTATAACAACCCGGGCCCAGACCCGGGATTTAGCCCGGGCGGCATTAAATAACCTTAAAATCTATGCTGCGGCGGTGATCGCCGATGAGTCCTATCAAAAATCTAATTTTCTCTATGAAAATATTAAAACCCCGCGCGAGTTAACCGCTTTTGACTGTGTCAAAGCGCCGTGCGTGTCCACCTGTCCGGCCAATCAGGACATCCCCGCTTATATGTATTATACGGCGATGGGCGACTACCGGAAAGCCATGGACGTCATTTTGGAAACTAACCCTTTTCCCAATATGCAGGGGATGGTGTGTGATCACCTGTGCCAGTACAAATGCACCCGTATGAATTATGACCGCTCTTTGTTGATCCGGGAGATCAAACGCTTTGTCGCCCGCAGGCAGGATCAAGTCATCTCACGCCAACCGGCGGCACCCAACGGGCTTAAAGTGGCCATCATCGGCGCCGGCCCATCCGGACTGGCCTGCGCGTATTTTCTGGCTCTGGATGGTTTTGAAGTCGATATTTACGAAACCAAGGAAAACCCCGGTGGTATGGCCGCCGATGGTATCCCCAGCTTTCGGTTGGATGACGACAGTCTGAAAAAAGATATCGAAGGCATCGTCGCCCTGGGGGTCAAAATTCACTATGGCTCGACGATAAACCTGAAACGATTTGAACAGCTGAGAAACACCTATCAATACGTGTACATTGCAGTGGGTGCACAAAACGGATTGAATCTGGGAATCCCCGGTGAAGATGCTCCGGGCGTATACGATCAGATCAGTTTTTTAAGGGCGGTAAACCGCAATCAGGCGCCGGAACTGGGTAAAAATGTGGTGGTGATCGGTGGTGGCAATTCGGCCATGGATGCTGCGCGGACGGCCAATCGGTTGGTGGGTCCAGACGGCCGGGTCAGTGTCGTTTATCGTCGCACCAGAGAAGAAATGCCGGCTGATTTTGAAGAGATTCAAGCCACACTCGCTGAAGGCGTCGAATTGATTGAGCTGACTGCGCCGGAATGCCTCCTGGTGGAAGATGGGCGCGTGAAATCCAACGTCTGTTTCAAAATGGAGCTGGGCGAGACCGATACCAGTGGTCGGCCGCGGCCGATTAAAATCGAGGGCACTGAATTTGAAATCCAGGTGGACAGCGTCATCTCCTCTATCGGCCAGCGGGTCGAACTGGATTTTTTTCCGGAAAAAGATTTACAGCCCGATCCCGACACGCTTGAAACCCAGCTGCCCAATGTCTTTGCCGGTGGTGATGCCGTGCGCGGGGCCTCCACTTTAATCAAAGCCATCGGCGACGGCAAGCGTGTGGCTGAAACCATCAGGCGGCGGGCAGCCGTCGAATTTGTGCTTCCAGCCGGCAGCATCGACCGGAAACCCGATCTGAACACCCTGCAAATTGCCCAGGCCCGGCGCGTGTTCGGCCCTCAGGTGCCGGAGACCTCCACAGACCAGCGGCATGATTTTGGACTGGTGATCCAGACGCTGGACGAAGCTTCCGCGCAGCAGGAAGCCCGACGCTGCTTGCAATGTGATCTGCTCTGCAATATTTGCACCACGGTTTGCCCCAATCGGGCAAATATCGCTTACACGTTAGATCCGATCGAATTTCATGTTCAACAGGCCGTCCGTTCCGGTAAAACTGCCCGAATCGAAAATCTGGAATCCGTACGCATCGCCCAGCATTTTCAGATTATTAACATCGGTGACTTCTGTAACGAGTGCGGCAACTGCGACACCTTTTGCCCGACTGGCGGCGCACCTTATCGTGTCAAACCCAAGTTTTATTTGAACGAAATGAGTTTCGAAAACGAACAAAATGGCTACATGTTTGCCGGCGGTGCGTTGGAGGCCAGAGTGGATGGGAGACCGGAAACTTTAAGCCGGCAATTAGACCACCTGATTTATGAAACCCCGGACATCAGAGCGCGGTTGAACCAAAAAGCATTTGCTGTTGAAGAAGCGACTTTGCTTTCAGGTGCAGACGGCCCGATTGATCTGCGCCATGCCGCTCAGATGGCCATCCTGTATACGGCATTGAAAGATTTGCCTGTATTCAGCGCACTCAATTGAGTAAAACTCAATTGAGCAGTTATTTGTTACTCGTTATTTGTGAATTGCATGGAAGTTGTGCACCGTCTAAAAAGAATAGCAAGCATTTTCGAAAATCATCGTTCCGAAGCGAATAACGAATAACTGATAACAAATAACTTCCAGTCGAGCATTTTGCGACTGCGATAAGGTCAAACAATGAGCTCTATTCTATTAAAAAATTGTTTTTACATCTTCTTGTCTGCTGACGAGGATTCCCGGCGTGGTGAAGATATTCTGATCCGGGACAATCGCATTGCCAGAATCGACTGCGCCATTTCAGACGCGGTTGATCGGGTGATCGACTGCTCGACTTGTGTGGTAATACCGGGCTTTGTGAATACCCATCACCACTTTTACCAGACCCTGACACGCAACCTGCCGGCGGTTCAAAACGCAGAACTCTTTGACTGGCTGGTCTATCTCTATGAGATCTGGAAATATCTGGACGAAGAGGCAGTTTATTACGCTTCTTTGTTGGCCATGGGGGAGTTGCTAAAGACCGGTTGTACGAGCTCCACCGACCATCATTATGTCTACCCGCAAAACTTCAGCGGGGATTTGATTGGCGTGCAATTTAAAGCTGCTGCAAACCTGGGCATGCGGCTTTCTCCCACCCGGGGCTCCATGTCCCTGGGCAAAAAGGACGGGGGTCTGCCGCCCGACAGTGTGGTGCAGACCGAAGATCAGATTCTCGAAGATTGCGAACGCGTCATCCTGCAGTACCATGATGGCAGTCAGCTGGCCATGCGTAAAATCATTTTGGCGCCCTGCAGCCCTTTTTCGGTCACCGAAAAACTGATGAAGGCGACGGTCCAACTGGCCCGTCGATATGGCGTGCGCCTGCATACGCATCTGGCGGAAACACGGGATGAAAATGAATTCTGTCTTGAAACCTATGGATGCAAACCGTTGCAGTTGATGGAGCGCTGTAGGTTTATCGGCAAAGACGTCTCTTATGCCCATGGCATCTATTTTAACGATCAGGAGTTGCAACAGCTGGCGGACACCGGCACCCACATCGCGCATTGTCCGACCTCCAACATGCGACTGGGATCCGGAATTTGCCGGGTCAAGGAGATGCTGCCCCTCAGGATCAACGTGGGACTGGCGGTGGATGGCAGCGCCTCCAATGATTCATCCGATATGCTCGGAGAGCTCCGCAATGCCCTGCTGCTGCAACGGGTCCATTATGGGGCGTCAGCCATGTCCACTGTGGATGTCATGAAGATGGGTACGGAAAACGGTGCCCGTTTACTGGGTTTTGAAAAGGTCGGTAAAATCAGGGAAGGCTGGGCAGCGGATCTGGCCATATTTAACGTGGGCAAGCTGGAATACAGCGGATCGCTGGCCGATCCTTTGGCCGCCATTATTTTTTCCGGATACAACCACGGCGCCGAATATACCATCGTTAACGGCAAAATTGCAGTGGAGCAAGGCAGGCTGACCGGATTTGATGAGATGGAAATAATGAACAAGTGCAATGCCATCTCAGATAGAATGATCAACGCATAAGTGTTTGAAAGGTTTTTTACCACGAAGACACGAAGGCCACAAAGGAAAGCTTTAATTAATTTGTTTTTCGTGTTCTTTGTGCCTTGGTGTCTTTGTGGTTTAATGATTTTTTAGTTTCGGTTTATCCGGGCCAAGAGTAGCTATGCAAAATTCGAACTATACAGTCGATCCTGCCCTGGAGATTGTCTACGGGCTGAATGACAAACCGCCGCTGGGTGAGACCATGTTTGCGGCCCTGCAGCATCTGTTGGCTATCATTGTCGGCATTATGACGCCGCCGTTGATCATTGCCACTGTGCTGGGGTTCTCCCCGGAGATAAAGGCTTATCTGAGTATGAGGAGACATTTCCAATGGCAATAGGCAAATCCGTTAAGCGGGTAGACGCGGTGGCCAAAGTTACCGGCCGGGCGCGATATACCGATGATTTCTACATGCCCGGAACGCTGGTGGCTAAATATCTGCGCAGCACCATTGCCCATGGCCGCGTGAAAAAGATTGATACCCGCAAGGCCGAGCAATTACCCGGTGTGGAAGCTGTATTTACCTATGAAGATGTTCCTGAAACCAAATTTGCCACTGCCGGTCACCCCTATTCACTGGATCCGGCTCACAAGGATGTGGAAGATCGCCGGCTGCTCACACAGCATGTTCGCTACTGGGGCGATGAAATCGCCATCGTGGTGGCCGACAACAAGATCGTTTTGCAGGAGGCACTGAAGCATATCAAGGTTGAATACGAGACCTATGAGCCCCTGGTAAGCCCGCAGGCTTCTCTGGCCAAAAACGCCCGCCAGATTCATGCCGGATCGAACAATGTCATCGGTGAATCTGGATATAAGGTGGGCGGGAGGATCGAAGAAGCCATCACCAACGCTGATATCGCCTTGCAGAACCGGTACCGCACGCAGATGTGCCAGCACTGTCATATCGAAAATCATATTGCCTATGCTTATATGGATGATCTGGAGCATATCGTCGTGGTTTCATCGACGCAGATTCCACACATTGCCAGAAGAATCGTCGGCGAGGCTCTGGGCTTGCCGTGGGGTCGTATCAGAATCGTCAAACCCTATATCGGTGGCGGATTTGGGGCCAAACAGGATGTCATCCTTGAACCCATGGTGGCTTTTTTAACATTGAAATTGGACGGGCGGCCGATCAAGATCGATCTGTCCCGCGAAGAGTGCATGATCGGAACCCGGACCCGCCACCCGTTTGATGTCAAGATGCGGGCCGCAGTCAATAAAGACGGGGTCCTGGTGGCGCTGGAAATGGACGCTGTGGCCAATA
>Ga0265303_10000564_pt1 | contig 21074 bp, 15 predicted proteins | sample Helome_2_FD_192494 | JGI IMG/M metagenome (GOLD analysis project Ga0265303, IMG submission 192494) | Marine sediment microbial communities from subtidal zone of North Sea - Hel_20160317 (Illumina Assembly) | ecosystem: Environmental > Aquatic > Marine > Subtidal zone > Sediment ... | reverse complement strand
AAAGACATTATGCGCCCATTATTCCAAACCCATATGGATAACATCATGAGCGGAAATTTTTCACAGACCATGATGGCCGATTGGGCCGAGGACGACAAGGATCTGCTAAACTGGCGTGCGGCGACTGCTGAAACGGCTTTCGAAAAGACCCCGGCAGGAAGTATGGAAATATCTGAACAAGAATATTACGATAATGGCGTACTGATGGTCGCTTTGATCAGGGCGGGGGTAGAGCTGGCCTATGAATCCATGGTGGCTTCCGGCATAATTGGAGAATCTGCTTATTATGAATCCCTGCATGAAACGCCGCTGATCGCCAATACAATCGCGCGTAAAAAACTATATGAAATGAACCGGGTTATCTCAGATACTGCTGAATACGGCTGCTATCTTTTTGATCATGCCTGCAAGCCATTATTGGCTGATTTTATGAAGAATATCGACACGGATGTCATTGGAAAAAGCTTCGGGGAAGACAGGGATAATGGTGTAGACAATGCCAAACTGATCACTGTAAACAATGCCTTGCGCGAACACCCGGTTGAAGTGGTAGGAGCCAGATTGCGAGAATCCATGACAGCGATGAAACCCATTGTATAACTAATGGAAACCATGAATACTACATTAGAACAAATACCTGAAAAGTACCAGATAACAGATGTCTACAGGCATACTACGTATCTGGTCAATGGAGAATTAAAGACGTGGTCAGGAAATATGGCCGATGTGTATTCTACCATTTCATCTACATCAGAATACTCGCCTACATTACTAGGCAGTGTTCCGGACATGGATGAGGCATCGGGAAAAGAAGCCCTAAAAGCGGCTTGTGATGCCTATGACAGGGGCCAAGGAGCCTGGCCTACAATGAAGGTGGAAGATCGGGTTGCCTGCATGGAGAAGTTTGTCAACCTGATGGTTGAAAAGCGGGAGGAAGTAGTAAAACTGCTGATGTGGGAGATCGGTAAAAATCTACCGGATTCGGAAAAGGAGTTTGACCGAACTGTCGAGTATATCCATGATACCATAGAAGAATATAAAGAGCTGGATAGAAATTCGGCTAAATTTCATAAGCACCAAGGTGTTTATGCCCATGTAAGAAGAGGCCCCTTAGGCGTCGTACTATGCCTGGGACCTTACAATTATCCGTTAAACGAAACATTTGCCTTGCTCATTCCGGCAATAATTATGGGGAATACGACCATTTTTAAGCCTGCCAAGCATGGCGTATTGCTCATTGCACCCCTTTTGGACGCATTCGCTCAAAGCTTTCCAAAAGGCGTGGTGAATATCGTATTTGGAAGGGGCCGCACATTAGCTGGCCCGATCATGAAAGAAGGCAGAGTAGATGTCCTTGCTCTAATTGGAAATAGCAAGTCGGCTAATGCCTTACAACAACAACACCCGAAAAGCAACCGTCTGCGGTTGGTTTTGGGATTGGAAGCTAAAAACCCGGCAATCATTTTGCCTGACGCTGACCTTGATTTAAGTGTCAATGAATGCATTGCCGGGACGCTTTCCTTTAATGGACAACGTTGTACTGCTCTGAAAGTCCTGTATGTACATGAAGAGATCAAAGAAGCTTTTCTTCCGGCTTTCTGCACAGCAGTAGACAAACTCACATTTGGAAATCCATGGGATAAAGGCGCCAAGCTTACCCCATTGCCCGAACCGGGCAAATCGGATTATATTCAGGAATTGATCGATGATGCCCTTGATAAAGGGGCACAGATCATTAATGAGAAGGGTGGGGAGCGAACTGAAAATTATATCTGGCCGGCAGTTTTATACCCAGTAACTAAAGATATGCGGGTATATCAGGAAGAGCAATTTGGCCCTGTGATCCCTATACTTTCTTTTTCTGAAATTGAAGAGCCCCTTGATGATATGGCCGAAAGTAATTATGGTCAGCAAGTAAGTCTCTTTGGAAAGGATGTGCATACCCTGGCGCCCTTAATTGATACTTTGGCCAATTTGGTGTGCCGCGTCAACCTCAATAGCTATTGCCAGCGCGGACCCGATGTCTATCCATTTACCGGAAGAAAAGATTCTGCACAATCAACGCTGAGTGTTCATGACGCTTTGCGCTCATTTTCTATTCGAACTTTTGTGGCGTTTAAAGACAACGAATTGAACAATGAGACGGTAAATAAGTTATTGGAAACGAAGCTATCGAATTTTATCAGTACGGATTATATCCTCTGAATTAAATGAGGTTCAGCATCTTCTCAGTTGCCTTGATCGCACTTACAGTTTGATCTGAGTCCAATCCCCTTGTCACAAAATCGCCTTTACCATTTTGCCAGGTGATTATGGTTTCGCACAAGGCATCCGAATGGCTGCCTGGCGGGATGCGTACAGCATAATCGATCAACTGTGGTAATTTCTTTTTCTTCCGATCATAGACTTTTTGAAGTGCATTCATAAAGGCATCAAACTGACCGTCGCCTTGTGCATTCTCTTCGATCTGTTCCCCATCCATAATGACAGAGATCGTGGTAGAGGGCTTTAATCCTTTTGAGTGGGTGAGAACATAAGAGCTGACCTTAACCTTCTCTTCTAGCCCCTCACTGTCCAGGACATCAGATATTATATAGGGCAGGTCCTCTTTAGTTACATGTTCTTTCTTATCCCCTAATTCAATAATCCGTTCAGTAACTTTTTTCAGTTCTTCGTTATTCAAAGTAAGTCCAAGTTCTTCGACGTTTTTCTGAATATTGGCCTTCCCGGAGGTTTTCCCAAGGGCGTATTTCCGCTTTCGGCCAAAACGCTCGGGGAGAAGATCATTGAAATAGAGGTTCTTCTTATTATCCCCGTCGGCGTGTATGCCTGCTGTTTGTGTAAAAACATTGTCACCGACAATAGGCGTATTGGCCGGAATCCGAAATCCGGTAAACGCAGAGACCAGTTTACTTATTTTAAATAAAGCTGTCTCATCTATGCCGATCTCAACATCCGGAAGAAAATCGTAAATGACTGCTACTGCACTGGCCAGAGGGGCATTTCCTGCCCGTTCGCCCATGCCGTTCACGGTAAGATGAAGCCCGTGACATCCGCCTTTCAAGGCCTCCATGACATTGGCTACACTCAGATCATAATCATTATGTCCGTGAAAATCAAAATGAATACCGGGATAGCGATCTACTATCTGTTTAACATACTTACCTGCTTCCGAAGGGGTGAGTACACCCAGGGTATCAGGTAACATAATACGTTTTACCGGAAGTTGTGTGAGCATGTCCAAATATTCGAAGACATATTCGGGTGAGTTTCGCATTCCATTGCTCCAATCCTCGAGGTAGACATTAGTGTCGATACCCAAAGCCAAGGCTTCTTCGACATTATTTGTAATGTCTTCAAAATGTTCTTTAGGCGATTTCCGAAGTTGATGTGTCAGATGATTCAAAGACCCTTTAGTCAACAGGTTTTGCACTTTTGCACCTGACTCCTTCATCCATTCTAAGGAGAGTCCGCCATCAACAAATGTCAATACTTCTACAGCTTTCTCTTTTCCATGCTCCTTTGCCCAGGACATGATCTGCTTTACAGATTCAAGTTCCCCGGCCGAAACACGAGCAGAGGCAACTTCGATCCGGTCTACTTTTAACTCTTCCAGAAGAAGCGTAGCCAAAGCGAGCTTTTCGGACGCAGTAAAAGAAACGCCCGAGGTCTGTTCCCCATCCCTCAGGGTGGTATCCATTATCTCTATAAACCGTTTCTTCATGGGTACGATGTATTATAAAGGGGTATTAGCGGCAAATTCATTGATCTCCTCACGCATATTGAGCAGGTAATCAATGTCATCAAATCCATTAGTTAAATTCTCTTTCTTATAGGCAGAGATGTCGAAGGATTCTTGGTGTTCTGAATCAGTAAGCGATATCTTCTGATTGGGCAGGTCGACACAAATTTCCGCCTTGGGATCAGCCTCTATGGCTTTAAATAGCACATCCAGGAATTCCGGACTTACCTGAACAGGCAATACGCCAATGTTGAGGCAGTTGTTTCTAAAAATATCGGCAAAGAAACTTGAGACGACACAGCGGAATCCATAGTCGTAGATCGCCCATGCAGCGTGTTCCCGGGAAGACCCGGAACCAAAGTTTTTACCTGCCACCAGGATCTTGCCGGAATATGTTGGATTATTCAACACAAAATTCTCTTTCGGGCTATCGTCCTGATTATATCTCCAGTCCCTAAATAAATTATCTCCAAAACCCTTTCGCTCGGTCGCTTTTAGAAATCGCGCCGGGATGATCTGATCTGTATCCACATTTTCAAGCGGTAGTGGAACAGCTGTACTCGTTATTGTATTGAATTTATCGTATGCCATGGTCTCTTATGCGTATTCAGTTTCTAATAGGGTTCTTGGATCAGTTACTTTTCCTGTGACGGCCGCTGCAGCCGCTACTAGTGGACTTGCCAGTAGGGTTCGTGCGCCAGGTCCTTGTCGCCCTTCAAAATTTCTATTTGATGTGCTTACAGCGTATTTTCCACTTGGGATCTTATCGTCATTCATTGCCAGGCAGGCAGAACATCCGGGTTCTCTCAAATGGAATCCTGCTTCAGTCAGCACATCTAATAGCCCTTCTTCTTTGATCGCTTGTTCAACTTTATGCGATCCAGGAACTAACCAGGCAGTGACATGATCTGCTTTCTTCTTGCCTTTAACTATACTGGCAAATGCCCTGAAATCCTCGATTCGACCGTTTGTGCAGCTTCCGAGAAATACATAGTCTATCTGCTTGCCGATCATGGAGTCGCCTTCCCCAAAAGCCATATATTCGAGGGACTTTTTATATGTAGAAGGACTCCCTTTGGCTTCATTTGCCAAAGGTATTCCTCCCTGAATTCCAACACCCATTCCCGGATTCGTACCAAAAGTGATCATAGGTTCTATAGTGCTGCCGTGATATTCAACTTCCTTATCAAATACAGCATTATCATCAGAATAAAGCGATGTCCAATAGGGGAGTGCCTTTTCCCAGGCATCGCCACGTGGTGTATAGGTACGACCCTGAATGTACTCAAATGTCTTTTCATCCGGGGCGATCATTCCGCCTCGAGCTCCCATTTCTATGCTCAAATTACAAACGGTCATCCTGCCTTCCATACTCATCTCCCGGAACACTTCTCCGGCATATTCGACAAAATAACCCGTTGCACCCGAAGTACTGAGTTGAGAGATAATATATAGCGCCACATCTTTAGGGGTCACACCGGGATTCAGCTTCCCGTCTATCGTAATCCTCATTTTCTTAGGTTTGGGCTGCATGATACATTGACTGGCCAATACCATCTCCACTTCAGAGGTGCCAATTCCAAAGGCCACTGCTCCGAAAGCTCCGTGGGTAGACGTATGTGAGTCTCCACAGACTATGGTTGCACCAGGTAATGTAATTCCATTTTCCGGCCCAATGACATGTACAATGCCATTATTTTCATGCCCTAATCCCCAATAAGGAATCCCGTGCTCGTTTGCATTTTCTTCCAATGCCTTAAGCTGGTTGGCAGATAATGGATCCTGTACAGGTAAGTGTTGGTTAATAGTTGGTGTGTTGTGATCTGCTGTGGCAAAAGTCCGATTTGGATACTTCACCTTTATTGCCCGGGTTTTCAATCCTCGGAAAGCGACCGGACTTGTCACCTCGTGCACAAGATGCCGATCAATGAATAATACATCCGGACCATTTTCTATAGACCGGATAACATGGGAATCCCATACCTTATCAAAGAGTGTTCTCGAAGCGCTCATAAAATCAAATTTGACAGCAGCTAAACTACTATTTCAATGAAACTCGACAGAATTAATGTATTGGAAATTACGATGTTCAACGGCCTGATTTATCTATAAGAATTCTTTATGGAAAACCTAGGACAACAATCAATAATTCCTATTTAACAGCTGGAGGGCTTAGTTTAACATATTCGTAACGATTAAGGGCGAATGGGAAGCCTATCTTTAAAGGAGAAAAATGCTAACATAAAACAACCTAATTCATGAAACAATTCTATTCATTTTTATCCGCAAGCATGATCTGCTTGATGCTCAGTATATCAGTCCAGGTCGAAGCACAACTAGACCTTCCACGTGGCAGTCAGAAAGCCAAGGTTTCCCAAAGTATTGGAATTTCAGATATTACGATCGTATATTCCCGACCCAGTGTGAATGACAGGGAAATCTGGGGAAACTTAGTTCCTTACGGTATGAATAACCTGGGATTTGGAACCGCAAAGGAGTCTCCCTGGCGTGCTGGAGCCAACGAAAATACGACCATCAAATTCTCAGATGATGTAACTGTAGAGGGCAAACCTATTCCAGCAGGAAAGTATGGATTGCATATGATCATTAATCCTGATAATACGGCAACTGTTATTTTCTCCACTAGCCATCAAGCCTGGGGAAGTTATTTTTATGATCCGGCTAATGATGCGCTGAGGGTAGATGTGTCAATGAAAGATGTCGCACATACAGAACAGCTCACGTATTTATTCACTGATGTAGGGGGCACTTCTGCAGTAGTCTCATTGAATTGGGAAAAGAAACAGATCCCATTTAAGATCGGAGTTGATGTTCCTAATATAGTTTTGGCAGATATTCGGCACAAACTTGAAAATGCTCCCGGATTCCAACGTCAGACCTGGGAACAGGCAGCAACGTATTCCTTGAATAACGGAGGCGATCTGGAAGAAGCTCTGGGATGGATCAATGGCACAATTGAAGGGATGTTCTTTAGCGAGAAAAATTTCGGCAACCTCAATACTAAAGCACAGATCCTGAATAAGCTGAATCGCAGTTCAGAAGCCGATGCCATAATGGATGAAGCACTAGGTATGGCGACTGTTTTTGAAACACATGGTTATGCCCGGCAATTGATCGGTCAGGGTAAGAAGGAAAAAGCTATGGAAGTCTTCAAGATGAATGCGAAGAAACATAAGGGAGAATGGCCTGTGGATTATGGTATGGCCAGGGCTTACAGTGCCATGGGAAATTATGCCGCAGCCTTGAAGCACTTGAAAATCGCGGCTGACAGGGCTCCTGATGCACTAAACAAAAATGCCATTACTACCAATATGGCTAAGTTGGAAAAAGGTGAGGATATAAATTAGCCTCAAGTAATAGGTAGAATTTTAAAAATAGGGTGTAGCACGTGCTACACCCTAGCTTATATAGTTCCAAATATTCTTTTCTTTTAACAGTGCATTCAGTGTTTGCCTGGTGTAGGCATTTTCCGGAGTGCTAAGGTCTGGATCCGTTTTCATTAGTTCCAGGGCGTGGTATCTCGCGGTTTTCAAAATATCATTGTCCTTGACAATATCGGCTATCTTAAGTGTCAGAATACCACTTTGCTGGGTTCCCATGAGGTCTCCCGGGCCTCGCAATTTGAGATCTACTTCAGCTATTTCAAAACCGTCGTTAGTTGCCACCATTGTTTCCAAGCGTGTCTGCGCGTCCTGTGTCAGCTGATCATCAGACATGAGGATACAATAGCTCTGATCGGCTCCGCGTCCGACACGGCCCCTTAATTGGTGTAATTGAGATAATCCAAATCGTTCTGCACTTTCAATGATCATGACGCTGGCATTTGGGATATCCACACCAACTTCAATTACCGTTGTTGCCACCATGATCTGGGTTTCGCCTTTTACGAACCTGTTCATCTCATACTCCTTGTCCTCAGATTTCATCTTCCCATGTACAATAGATATCTGATAGTCGGACATGGGAAATTCCCGTGATAAGCTTTCATATCCATCCATAAGGTCTTTGTAGTCTAAAGCCTCGGACTCTTTAATCAAGGGGTAGACAACGTATACCTGCCTTCCTTTTTTGATCTCTTCCCGAATGAAGGCAAACACCTGAAGTCGGTTCTTATCAGTGCGATGTGCTGTTTTGACAGGTATTCGACCAGGTGGAAGTTCATCAATTACTGATATATCGAGATCTCCATATAAGCTCATGGCTAGTGTTCTTGGAATAGGTGTAGCAGTCATGACCAATATATGAGGGGGCCGCTCATTTTTATGCCAGAGTTTGGATCGCTGGGCCACACCAAATCTATGCTGTTCGTCAATGATGGCCAGCCCCAGGTTTTTAAATTGGACTTTATCTTCCAGGACGGCATGAGTACCTACGAGAATATGCAGTGAACCATCTTCCAGCCCTTCATGAATTTCTTTGCGAGCTGATTTTTTTACCGATCCGGTAAGGAGCTTTATTTGAAGGGGCATATCTGCCAATAAACTATTCAGGCTATTATAATGCTGGTTGGCCAGTATTTCCGTGGGTGCCATCAAACATGCCTGATAACCATTATCAATGGCCAATAGCATGGACATCAGGGCAACAACAGTTTTGCCCGATCCCACATCGCCTTGTAACAATCTGTTCATTTGTGCCTTACTTCCCAGATCGGCTCTGATCTCTTTCAGTACTTTCTTCTGTGCCCCTGTTAATTCAAAAGGAAGGTTTTGCTTGTAGAATTGATGAAATTGATCTCCGACATGTTCAAAGGGAAATCCTTTGATCTTCCTCTTCCTCAAGATCTTCTTGGTCAGTAACTGGAGTTGTATAAAGAAGAATTCCTCAAATTTTAACCGGAATTGGGCCTTGGCCAGATGTGTTGTGTCCTCCGGAAAATGAACTTGTCTCATGGCCTCACTCTTGCCAATTAGAGACAAGGTGGATAAGAGCCCCTTGGGTAATGTTTCTGCAAAATGTGATTCCAGTTCTTCCAACAGCTGTTTCACCCAACCGCTCATGAGTCGGTTTGTGATCCCCCTATTGCTCAATTTCTCTGTGGAGGGATATACGGGTTGCATTTTAATTCGTAAGCCTTTACGATGCTCGCTTGACAGTTCCATATCTGGATGTGGCATACTAAACCGGCCATTATACCAATTCACCTTTCCGAAGACAACATACTCACTTCCCGTTTTTAGCTGTTTTTTGATCCATTTCTGTCCACGGAACCATACCAGGTCCATGCTTCCTGTCTGATCCGAAAAAGTTGCTACAAGCCTTGTTCCGCGCTTTTGATCCACTTCGTATACCTCGGTGATTCGGCCGATGATCTGTACATCTGCACTTTGCCGTTCTAACTGCGAAATGGTATGATACTTGGTTTTGTCTATATATCGATTAGGAAAGACCTGAAGCAGGTCCTGATAGGTTTTAACACCCAATTCTGATTGGAGCAAGTTTGCCCGATTAGGACCTACGCCTTTGAGGAAATTTATAGGAGTTTGTAAGTCGCCTTGATTCATCAGACGAATTTAAGTCTTCATTGGTTGAACTCCAATTATGCAAAATGCTAAATTTGAACAATATGAAGTTTAAATCCATCTTACTACTTATTCTGTTATTTGGAATGTTCTTGCTAAGAGGACAACAAACCCAGGCGGATTTCCTGACGGCAGATATTGCTATTATTCCTGACAGTACTGGCAGTATTGAGGCAACAGCTTCTTATGAAGTCTTAGCAAAGGAAAAGGCCCGATCCTTTTACCTGGATGCCCAAAAGATGAATTTCAGTTCGGTGCGACTCAATGGAAAAAAAGCGAAGTATGCATATGATGGGAAGCGTATCGAGATACAGAAGAAAATAAAGCCAGGGAAAAAGTATCGATTATCGATTAGTTACAATGTGCAGCCTCATCAAGCTGTTTATTTTAACGGGTGGAATGATGGGATAGCAGATAATAACCAGATCTGGACTCAAGGACAAGGTAAATACACTAGCCATTGGGTACCCAGCCTGGATGATATGAATGACAAAATGGTATTTGACCTAAGTATCACTTTTGATAAGGCCTACGAGGTTATCGCGAATGGAAAATTACAAGATGTTGCTGCGAAGGGGGAAGTAAAGGAATGGAAGTATTCAATGGATGCACCTATGAGTAGTTATTTGCTGGCATTTTCAATCGGGGACTATGATTCAAAAACCATTCGCAGCACGAGCGGCACTCCCATACAAAATTTCTACTACAGAGGAGATGAAGATACCTATGAGCCTAGCTATCGCTACACTAAGGAGCTTTTTGATTTTTTGGAAAAAGAGATCGGTATGCCTTATCCCTGGAAAAACTATAAGCAAGTACCCGTTCGAGATTTTTTATATGCGGGTATGGAAAATACTGGGTTGACAATTTTCTCAGATTCATTTATGGTTGACAGCCTGGCTTTTGCAGACAAAAATTATGTTGAAGTGAATGCCCATGAAATGGCCCATCAATGGTTTGGGAATTTGGTAACTGAAGTAGATGGGAACCACCATTGGCTGCACGAAGGATTCGCAACTTACTACGCTTTATTAGCAGAAGGGTCTGTTTTGGGGGAAGAAAATATGTATTGGAAACTCTACGACAAGGCAAAAGCACTGCAAAAGACTTCGGTGGCAGGCCAGGGGCAAGCGTTGACCGATCCTAAGGCAAGCAGTCTGACTTTCTATGATAAGGGCGCCTGGGCCTTAGTCATGCTTCGTGACTTAGTAGGGGATGAGGCTTTCAAAACGGGCACATTGAATTTTTTAAAGACGCATCAATTTAGTAATGCAACCATAACCGATTATTTAAAAGCAATTAGCGAAACCTCCGGAAAGGATCTATCCACTTTTGAATCTATATGGTTAGCCGGCACAAGTTTTCCAATGGAGCAAGCTCGCCAATATCTCTCCCGGAATTCTAAGACAATACGAGACTTCCTTGCCATGCAACATGAGATCCGGACGAGCAATGCCCCGAATGATCGGATCATGCAGAAGCACTGGGCTTTAAATCCATCTAAACAACTAAGAGAACGTGGGATTCGACTTTATTTTAAGTCGCTTTCAAATGAATTTATAGGCGAAATTTTACGGACAGGGGATCTGAAAATGCGCCAGGCTGTAGTGCAGTCGACCACTCGGATACTTGCAGAATTACAGCATGACTACGAAAGATTGCTAGTAGATCCCAGTTACCTCACTGTAGAACAAGCGCTATATTTATTATGGGTGCAGGTTCCTGGAAAGCGCGATGAATATTTAAGAATGACTGAGGGTATTATTGGCATGCCCGACAGGAACGTGCAGCTGATGTGGTTATTATTGGCTTCCTTAACGAATGACTATACTGATAAGGCACTTCGTCAGGCCTATCGGAACGAATTGGCAAGTTTTACATCACCAGAACATTCTTTTGAGGTAAGACAGCGCGCCTTTATTTTACTTACTGAAATTCATGGAATGAAAGACCAAAACTTTAAAGATTTGATCAATGCGACTGTCCATCCGCAATACGCATTTCGCTCTTTTGCCCGCGATCTACTGGATACCTATTTAAAAATTCCGGACGAAAAAGAGCGATTGAGAAAGCTATCTGATGGACTAAAGCCATCTGAACTTCGTTATATAACAAAGAAACTGACCATAGAATGAGGGCCTTAGTTATATCCGGAGGGGGAAGTAAAGGAGCTTTTGCAGGCGGGGTAGCGCAATTCCTGATGGAAGGTTTGCACTATGAATATGACTTGTTCCTCGGTACCTCAACGGGCAGTTTATTAATCCCTCACCTGGCTTTGAACAAGATCGAAAAGATCAAAAAGGTCTACACCACGGTAGATCAGGACAGTATTTTCAGCAATTGTCCTTTTACCATTCAGAAAAAACACGGTGTAGCTAATATTGGCATAAACCACTGGAATGTCTTCAAGAATTTTTATAAAGGGAGAAAGACCTTTGGTGAAAGCAAAAATCTACTTAAGCTAGTTAAGAATTCATTTACACAGGAAGAATTTGAGGTATTAAAGAACGGGCCTAAAGAAATTATTGTGACAGTATCTAACCTTTCACTGAATCAGGTGGAATATAAATCTATCAATGATTTTGAATATGATGAATTCTGTGAATGGATCTGGATCTCCTGTAATTATACCCCGTTTATGAGCCTGGTACGCAAGCATGGATGTGAATATGCAGATGGTGGACTGGGGAGTATGGTGCCCATTGAAGAGGCTATAAACCGAGGCGCCACTCATGTTGATGCTGTAATTCTACATACTGAAGTCAACCATTTAAACCGCATGCCGTCAAAGAATGCGTTTTCCTTATTGACTAATATGTTCGCCTTTATGCTGGATCGGATCGAACGTCAAAATATACGGATCGGCAAACTTGTGGCGAGTCATATGGATGCGACCATTAACTTCTATTACACCCCAACGATACTCACAACCAACTCACTCATTTTTGATGAAGAAAAGATGAATAATTGGTGGCGAAGTGGTTTTGACTATGCCAGGTCTAAGAATGTGGATTTGAGTCCGATCGAACCCGAATAGGCTACCAGAGTTCGCTGATCTCCTTTTTAATATACGCAAGAGCGGTCGCAGAAGGCGATTGCATATCCATAGTTTCATTCAGAATCCCTTCTCTAAGTTTATCTGCCGTATCTGCTTCGCTTAGAGCGGCTTTACGAATAATTTGGATAGTAGCTCCCTTTGCTGCTTTAATAATGTTCCAGCACTCGTCACTAATGTAGATCTGCTGGGCCAGGTTATGATCGAATTCTTTTTCGATATTACTTATTAGTAAACTTTCGTACTTGTTTTTATCATTCGTTTGAGGTGCGACACGTACAACAAGGCTTGTAATATTGATACGCTCCAGGAATAGGGCCATTCGCTCGTAAGCTTGCAACCGTATAGGCAACACGTTTTTTTGAGAATCTTTGTGCAGCAAATAACGTCTGCGTCCTTCCTCATTATTAGTGTGCATTCGAAAAAAGTAAAAAGCGACGGCTCCTGTCACTACTGCAGGTAGTAAAAAGCCGAATAATTGGAAGATTTCGTCTCCGCTCATGTGGTTTAGTTTAGTTCAATTTAATGCATCCAATGGATACGAAGTAAGAACGACTGCAATGCGGAAAAAGTATACAGGACTCGGGTCGGTTTACGCCGTCACCTGACTCTTTCCACCTAAATATTGACAGTTATATAATTCTTGCATCCCGGCAAAAGTTACCCTTGCCTTTTCGTAATCATATGTCGACTTCAGATCTGCATGCAGAAAATCATCATCTACATTCATTTGAATATCCTGCATAGTAAACTGACACGGATGCTCATAGCCCGCGGCGTGGGTAATTTCTATCAATTCCTTTCTAAACGTTTTAAAATACTGTGCCAGTCGATCTGATTTCAAGGGCACATTAATGCCTTTCTGCAGCCAATTGCTTTGTGTAGCCACACCCGATGGACAACGGTTTGTATGGCATATCTGAGCTTGAATACAGCCTATGCTCATCATGGCCTCTCGTGCTACATTTATACAATCAACGCCCATGGCAAATGCCATTGCGCCCTTAGCCGGGAATCCAAGTTTGCCACTCCCTATAAAAACGATACGTTCACAAATATTGCGTTTTCGAAAGATCGAATAGACAGATGAGAAACCGTATACCCAAGGTAGCGATACGTGGTCGGCAAAACTTGGTGGCGCAGCGCCGGTACCGCCCTCACCACCATCGACTGTAATAAAATCCGGGCCTTTACCCCGTTCGACCATCAGGTCGGCAAGTTCTTCCCACATGTCGGTTTTACCGATCGCGCCTTTTATACCTACCGGAAGCCCGGTTTCTTCAGCTATAGATTCGATAAAATCAAATAGCTCGGTTACAGTCCCGAATGCAGAGTGAGTAGGAGGGGAGAGTACATCCTTCCCTTTGGGCACACCACGGATCTCTGCAATCTCTTTAGTGATCTTTTTACCTGGCAATACGCCTCCCTTGCCAGGTTTTGCGCCCTGTGAGAGTTTTATTTCTATGGCTTTAATCGTAGGGTTATTCGCTACCAGCTCTTTCATTTTATCCATGGAGAAAGTGCCATCCTGATTTCTGACACCAAAGTATCCCGTCCCAAAATGAAATACAACATCGCCGCCCATTGCGTGGTAAGGTGAAAATCCGCCTTCCCCGGTATTATGAAATGCGCTACTCTTGACTGCGCCTAGATTCATTGACCTGACAGCTGCTGCGGATAAGGAACCAAAGCTCATGGCAGATACATTGATAGCAGATCCGGGCCTATAAGGCTTTTTGCGGCCATTATACAAACCCATTACTTTAGCACAGGGTAGAAAACTGGTGTCAGTTGCATTCGGATGCTCTTTGTTGAGCTTGTAGGCCAACATCTGATTTTTAATAAAAATGTGGTGATGGGCATATACATCCCGATCAGTACCGAAGCCTTCGTAATTATTTTCCTTTTTAGCCGAAGCATAGATCCACCCTCGTTCAATCCTGTTAAAAGGAAGTTCCTCGCGGTTATTGGCCACAAAGTACTGCCGCAATTCGGGCCCTATACTTTCTAACCAGTACCGTAAATGTCCAACGATCGGAAAGTTATGTTTGATCGTATGAGCAGGCGTAAAAAAGATGTCCTTGATAGCAATGACTGCGAGAAAGGTGAAAAGCCATCCCCACCAAGGTACTTCTGCCAGCCATGCCCAAAGTTGATCCATAGAATTCTGTTAAGGCATATTCAGGTAATCGAGGCTCATTTCAGTCAGCGCTTTTACCCCGAGTAGTAATCCACTGTCATCGATCAAAAAATCGGGCGTATGATGTGGAAAAGGCGTAGTGTTGCCGGGGGTCATACCACCAAGGAAGAAATAGAATCCAGGTACTTCCCGCTGAAAATATGAGAAATCTTCTGCGCCAGTAACGGCTTTTTGTGTCAAAACATTGGCGTCGCCTGCTACGCGCTGCATAGAAGGGAGCATTTGTGCTACAAGATCAGGGTCGTTAAATGTAATATCTGTTGCATCGCGTATTTCAATAGTAGCTTCTCCACCATATGCTTTCGCAATAGCGGGTACCATTTCTTCCATTCGCTTGTTTATATGATCCTTCATCCCGTAATCGAGCGTACGTATGGTACCGATCATTTCAGCACTTTCAGGAATAATATTGAATCGTACGCCGCTTTTGATCTTACCAACCGTGATGACAGCTGCTTCCTTGGTCAAATTAGCTTCCCGGCTAATGATCGTCTGGAGTCCGTCTATGATCTTTGCACTGATCAAGATCGGGTCAACCCCGCCCCAGGGCTGTGATCCATGAGATTGCTTTCCTTTTACTTTGATAGTAAAACTCTGAGCTGCAGCCATGGTACCTCCTGCTTTATATCGTATTGTGCCCACAGGCGTTTGAGAATTAATATGTAAGCCAAAGATGGCATCTACATCCGGGTTTTTTAGAACCCCTTCCTTTACCATTAATAGAGCGCCCCCTTCTTCCCCGGGTGGTGGTCCTTCTTCAGCAGGCTGAAAGATGAATTTCACAGTCCCTTTAATTTTGTCTTTTTGAGCCGCCAGGACCTCAGCAACACCCATTAATATAGCTACATGGGTGTCATGACCGCAGGCATGCATCACCCCAACAGGCTCACCCATAAATTCTGAAGTAGCCTGAGATCGATACGGTAAGTCGTTCCGTTCTGTAACCGGAAGGGCATCAATATCGGCACGTAATGCCACGACTTTCCCCGGTAGATCTCCTTTTAACAAGCCTACTACTCCTGTATGGGCAACCCCCGTTTGAACTTCGATACCAAGAGCGCTTAGATGATCTGCGATCTTCGCAGCTGTTTTAAACTCCCTATTCGATAGCTCCGGGTTTTGATGTATGTCCCTCCGCCAGGTAATTACCTTATCCTCAACGGATGCATAATCTATATTGTATTGGGTTCCCTGGGCACTTAATGCTGTAAAGAATCCTATAAATAAAATGGAAAAAATAATTTTCATAAAGTGCTGATTTAAAATTTTATAAGTGTATAGTTTTGATCTGTTAGTTGAATAATTGCTGTCATTGCAGAAAGGGACATCTGTACGCCGTCAATGATATTTTCTGTGGGTACATCACGAGACAAAGATGATTGTCCGCAAAAAATTACTTCCGCCCCGGCATCGATCAAGGCGGTTATGAGCTCAACATTCGGATTTGAGACACCATATCGCTGGATGTATGCTTCATGGGTCATGATATCCTTAGATGCTTTATTGTGAACCACCAGAGCTACCTTAAGTTTATCAATTGGGATCCCGTGTTGAGCATGCATGTTCAGGAACCTGGCAGCGGTTTCAATACTTGCATTGATCTGATCATGGTCCTCTGGACTCGACATAATATCGAAAACCACTTTGAAGTCCCGATCCATTTCCGTCCTAAATTCCGGATTATCGATCGGCCATACTTTACCATATTCTGTGATAACCGGTCCGGCTTTTTTTTCCTGAGCTAATCCTTGTGAGAAAACCAGTAGGAATAGAAGTAAAGAATTGATGTGCATCTTCATAATAAGATTCTAAATATATTCAAATTGCGCGGAATCACTGTGCCCTTGTTAATAATTCATAGCGTACTTTAAGATGCGTAGAAATATGGCTAACTTCACGCCATAAATCTTTCACTGAACGTTGCGTACATATTTAGAGCAATTAAACGAAGCACAAAGGGCCCCTGTATTACACAAAGAAGGGCCTTTGATGGTTATTGCCGGTGCCGGATCCGGGAAAACCCGTGTGCTTACATATAGGATTGCCCATCTTATGAAAGAAGGGGTAGATCCGTTCAATATTTTAGCCCTCACCTTCACGAATAAAGCAGCTCGGGAAATGAAAAAGCGGATAGCCGAATTGGTTGGTGAATCTGAAGCCAAAAATTTATGGATGGGTACCTTCCATTCTATTTTTGCCCGACTTTTGAGATATGACGGAGATAAATTGGGATTCCCAAAGAACTTCACCATTTATGACACACAGGATTCTCAGCGTTTAATTTCTTCTATTATCAAGGAAATGTCGCTGGATAAGGATGTTTATAAATACAAACAGATCCATAACCGGATCTCTGCCTATAAAAATAATCTCATTACCGTAAAGGCTTATTTTCAGAATCCTGAACTCATGGAGGCAGATGCCATGGCAAAAAGGCCTCGAACAGGTGAGATTTACAAGGCCTATGTGGATCGATGCTTTAAAGCCGGCGCAATGGATTTTGATGATCTTTTGCTGCGCACGAACGAACTCCTGAACAGATTCCCCGATGTACTGCTTAAATACCAGGAGCGATTCCGCTACATCTTAGTCGATGAGTATCAGGATACGAATCACTCCCAATACCTGATCGTACGTGCTTTAGCAGACCGATTTCAAAACATTTGTGTAGTGGGTGATGACGCACAGAGTATCTACTCCTTCAGGGGTGCCAACATTAGCAATATACTCAATTTTCAAAGGGATTATGACGAAGTGGCAATGTACAGGCTCGAGCAAAATTACCGCTCGACCAAAACAATTGTTAAGGCTGCTAATACCATAATAGCCCATAATAAGGATCAGATAAAAAAAGAAGTCTGGACTCACAATGATGAGGGGAACAAGATCATTCTGCACCGAAGTGTCACCGATGCTGAGGAGGGCAGATATGTGGCCGGTTCCATATTTGAGAATAAGATGCAACGGCAATTACCCAATAGTAGTTTTGCCGTCTTGTATCGCACGAATTCTCAATCAAGATCTATTGAGGATGCCTTACGCAAAAGAGATATTCCTTACCGTATTTATGGCGGAGTGTCATTCTACCAGCGAAAAGAGATAAAAGACTTGTTATCCTATTTGCGAATACTTGTGAATCCGAATGATGAAGAAGCATTAAAGCGGATCATCAATTTTCCGGCCCGTGGCATCGGCCAGACTACGGTAGACAGACTCACAGTGGCTGCCAATGAAACAGAACGATCTATTTTTCAGGTGATGTCTTCTCTTGACAGGATTCCTGTTAATATAAATGCAGGGACTAAAAGGAAACTTGAGGATTTTGTCATTATGATCAAAAGTTTTCAAGTATTGAACCAGTCCCAGGATGCATTTGTCGTTGCGGCCCATGTGGCTAAAAAGGCTGGCCTGCTTCAGGAATTTAAAAAAGATGGTACGCCGGAAGGAATCGCCAGAATGGAGAATATTGAGGAATTGCTCAATGGGATCCAGGATTTTGTGGAAGGTCAAAAGGAGATCGCGGATGCCGAAGGTAGCCTGACAGAATTTTTGGAAGATGTAGCCCTTGCTACAGATCTCGATCAGGAAACAGACAGTACTGATCGAGTTTCGTTAATGACGATTCACCTGGCAAAAGGTCTTGAATTTCCCTATGTATATATCGTAGGTATGGAGGAAGATCTGTTCCCATCTGCCATGAGCATGAGTACTCGTAGTGAATTGGAAGAGGAGCGACGTTTATTCTATGTCGCACTCACGCGCGCAAAGCAACAGGCGTATTTGACTTATACATTAAATAGGTATAGATGGGGAAAGCTGATAGATGCAGAACCCAGCAGATTTATTGAGGAAGTTGATGAACAGTATATTGATAATCGAATTCCGGTAACAAATTACCAATTCAAACCTCTTATCAACACCGATATATTTGGGGACGTGGAAACGCCTGCTAAGAAAAGAAAAGCTGGCAGAGTTGGGAATGTTAAACCAAAGAATGCCCCGAAACCTGCTGTACCGCATAATCTTAAACCTATTAGGAAATCTTCCGGACGGGGCGCTGTTAATACGGAGACGATCGACCCGAAGCTAGTAGAAGGTGCTCTCGTTAATCATACGCGATTTGGCAGGGGTAAGGTGATAAAAATAGAAGGTAAGGGAAGCGACCGAAAAGCCGAAATTCAATTTGAACAAGGTGCCGTAAAAAAATTACTGCTTCGCTTTGCAAAGCTTGAAGTACTCTCATAAAAAAACCGCGCCTTATAAGCGCGGTTTTTAATTTCAAAAGATCTAATCTTATTCGTTGATAGCAGGATCATCCATGCCTTCTTCGATCATTGAGAAGAATTGATCCAGCTTAGGCAATACTACTATACGGGTTCGTCTGTTCTTAGCCCTGTTGCCAGCAGTGTTGTTATCCGTTAGCGGTACATAGTGGCTACGTCCTGCTGCTGTCATTCGCGCCGGTACTACACCGAATTCATTTTGAAGAATACGTACTACTGCGGTAGCTCGCTTAGCACTTAAATCCCAGTTATCAAGGAGCACTCCACTTTGATAAGGTACACTATCTGTGTGTCCTTCAACCAGGAAGTCGAAATCAGGTTTGTTATTCACAACCTGAGCTACTTTACCCAATACTTGCTTAGCTGCACTGGTCACATTGTAACTACCGGTGCTAAATAATAATTTATCGGAGATGGATACAAAAACAACCCCTTTCTCTACGCTGATCTCGATATCTTCATCGTCCAGGTTACCCAGAACACCTTTAAGGCTCTGTACCAGGGCCAGATTAACCGAATCACGTCGAGTCACCGCATCCTGCAATTTGCGGATGGTCAGATCTTTTTCCCTGAGACTTTCTAGGGATTTTTCAAGGTTTTCTGCACCTTTTGTAGTTAAGGTTGTCAGATCTCCCATATTGTTGATCAACTCTTGGTTATTCGCCTTTAAGAAGTCATTCTGATCGGCCAGAGTTTGGGCACGAGCGTCGGCCGTTGCCTTTTCTTCCAGGCATGTATTCAACTTAACTGTAGCTGAATTGAGCAGATCTTGAGTTTCTTGTTGCTTGGCTTCCAGTTCCGCATATTTCTTCTGTGATACACAGGAAGAAAGTAAAACGGCGATGCCTAATAGTGCAATAGTACTTTTTTTCATGACAAGGTTCTTAGTTTAATAAGTGAGTAATTTTTATGCGGTCCCGGAGCAAAATTATGTGAATTCATACCCCATCGTTGAACGAAATTAGTTAATCTTTTACTAAAATGTTAAATTCCTTTATACCAAGTACGTAGTGAGACCATACTATAGATTTCGTGACATAGTACTTTTTCAAATATCCGCTGTTATTTCGTTTTCTCAGCATCCTGCGCAATTTTAGGTAGTAACTGATATGAGCATGTACAATAGCGATACAGTGACCTATTTTGAATTGAAGTATGAATCGGATTCCGGCGATGAAATCCAAAAACAGCCTGCAGAGTATCAGAATGAAAGCTCTTCTTTTAGGTAAATTTTTAGTTATGGAGAATAATGAATTTCTAAAGTTCAAATAGGTTTTCCGTGGATCCATATTAGAGAGGGTAGACCCACCTAAATGCAGAACGTGAGAGCTCCCTACATAAAAGACCCGATACCCTAAATTGTGGGCTCGCCAGCACAGATCAATTTCTTCCTGATGGGCAAAATAATCTTCATCAAATCCACCCAGAGACTTAAATACTTCTTTTCGAATGAACATACAAGCTCCTGTAGCCCAAAATATTTCACGGGTGTCGTCATACTGACCCTCATCAGATTCTATAGATTGGAAGATCCGCCCTCTGCAGAAAGGATACCCCAAAGCATCTAAAAATCCCCCTCCGGCTCCGGCATATTCAAAATTTTCCGGATCTTTCAGATCAAGGATCTTAGGTTGGACGATTGCCGCTTCTGAATGATCTTCAAAGAATTGAAGAATAGGAGGGAGCCACCCTTCCGTCACAGAAATATCTGAATTTAAAAGGCAAAAAATATCTGCATCCACTTCCTTCAATGCCAAATTGTAACCTTTGGTAAATCCTTCGTTGGCAGTATTTAGAATGACTCGAACATTTGGATATTCAGCTCGGATAAAATCCACAGAGCCATCTGAGGAAGCATTATCTGCTACGATGATCTCGGCATCGGCACTGTACGAAAGAACCTTAGGAAGATATTCCTTTAATAGTTGGATCCCGTTCCAATTGAGTATGACGATCGCTAGCTTCAAAACGAGTGCAAATTAAAGGCTTAAATCAGGAATATCCTGTATGAAATCGTATTTTTCATTTACTGTATCTACCCTAAAGAAATAATGGTCAAGGCCATTGGTAATTATAAGAAGCTCGGCTTTCAAAGAGCGGTTATACTGAGCGATCTGGTCAAAAACTTCTTGTCTTATAGGTGTGGAGGGAGATTTGCACTCGACTAATAGCTGTATACTTCCACCTGGTTCATAGACAATAATGTCGAATCTTTTAGTAAGCGAATTAACCTTGATCTGTTTCTCAACCT
>Ga0265303_10000563_pt1 | contig 21100 bp, 17 predicted proteins | sample Helome_2_FD_192494 | JGI IMG/M metagenome (GOLD analysis project Ga0265303, IMG submission 192494) | Marine sediment microbial communities from subtidal zone of North Sea - Hel_20160317 (Illumina Assembly) | ecosystem: Environmental > Aquatic > Marine > Subtidal zone > Sediment ... | reverse complement strand
TTTAATAACGGCTGCCAGCGAGAAATCCTTAGAAACTCAGCAAAAACGCCCTTTGGCGGGACGTTTCGACGTGCCTGGTGCAATGAATTAGCGGCGGAGAACGGCCATAAGCTGCCACTCAGGATGTGTTCTACATCCGGCACAAAGCTGACATTGCCATCGTGGTAAATGTAATTCTAAGAAATCCCTTAAGTTATACGCCCTTGAATTAGAATAATGCTCTGGGAGCTCTTCGGCTGCGCTTGTTATGATAGTGCGGTCGTTTCTTGGAAAACCGGAGCAATAGAGTGTCAAAGACTACTTTTCTTGCAGGTCTCGCCGTGGGCGCGGCTGTTGGCATTACAGGCTTCTGGGTTAGTAGTAAGTATCAGAGCTACGCGAATTACGGCACCTGTCAGCAAACTTATCCCAACATCCCTGGAAAACTCCTTCTGGAAAATGAAAAAGTCGTGGTGCAACGGTTTTCATTCCCAACCGGACAGTGGGAAGGAGTTCACGGACATCCGGCAAATCAGCTTTATATCCATTTAACCGATGCCCATTGGAAGGTTCGCTTTGGCGATAAAATCGAGACCGGCCGTTCGCTTGCGGGTTCCGTGGGATGGTATGGCCCTGTGCATCTATCGGAGGATCATGAATCGGTAAATATGGGTGATAATCCGATTGAACTGATTTGGGTGACCCTGAAAGAAGGATGCACTGGCACATCGTAACAAAATAGATGTGGTTAATTGGAGTTATGAATAGCTCCACATTTAAGCGGTGAAGCATGTCTAGTCATGGTAATTTTTAAAGCCTGTTTTCTCCAAAGGAGACGCTCAATAAACTGAGGTGGATGCCTATCTTCGGCCAACAGCGGACTCTCGCATTAATTGCCATTCCTTGTGGTTCTAACTTCGGCAACTGCCTTTGCGAGGCATGTGCTTTTCTTGCCGAGATCAGCGTCGGAGATCATGGGCGTGCCAGCCGCAGTTTTAACAAAAGAAATTCGACGCAGTAGCATGCCAACTGCGCGATCGCTGTTTACATACCTGGATTGTTCGATCAATGCCTGTAAGGGACTGTCAAATTTGATGACCTTGTAATAACCGCCGCCAAGGCCAAATACAGTGATGGCGCAGGATTTGACATCTTCATTTTTGCAGCTCCGGCGACACAGGGTTGCAATCGGTGCAGTCGCCGTGTCGGCTTCAATCCAGTTCGCCAAACCGTCGTAGTAACTGTTGGTCTGATCGAAGGCGGATGCCTCAACACCGTTTTGATAGCCGAATTCAACGAAGTCGGCGGCCGCGCTTGTGTCATGTTTGGAGCCCGGGAAATCTTTGGCCGCTTGTGTGGCTTCATTGCCACCGATAATCTTTTGTAGAGCGGCATGCCCGGAGGTGAAGCCCTTTACTGGGTTTTGTAATGCTCGCAGATATGGAGTAAGTTCAGATCCTGGTGGCAGGAAACTGGTGAGCTCTTCTTTGTCTTCCTGGGAACCAACACCCGCCACCTCTCTGATCAGGTCATAAGCCGCTTCTTCCTCACCGATTTCATATAGCGTTCGAATAGCGGGGACGTTAACGGTAGTGTTAGAACTTTCCAGCAGCACGGTTGCCACTTTATTGCCAGCCTGCATTTCTGATTTCAACCAGGTGGGTCGGAATAACCCTTTCCCGGAATCAGAACGAAACAGATCTATCCTCTCCTTGCGCGACAGACCGCTGACGAAATTGCTAGCGGCTTGTTCGGTAGCCTCAATTCTAGCAAGTAGCAGCCTGGCTGCCTTGTTGCCTTCACCGGCCAGGGAAGCAAATACTGGAAGACTCTCTGTGTCGTTGTCCTGAAGCCAAACTTCGATTGCCGCCAGGAGCGCTGGATCTTCAAAGCCCGACAGGTCGTTGGCCTGCGCGCTCTGGGTAATGAAAACTCCAACCCAAAGCAGACCAGAAAATATCATTCGAATACGAAGGTCACTATTCGTCATTTGCTTCTCCCATCGAAAAAGGGACCGAAAACTTTATCATGGTTCCTGAAAATTGTCAGTGCTGTAAAGTTGAACAGCGAATTCAGGGGACTTAATACTTAACTACAATAGTTTATTTTCCGCTAAGACCACCAACTAGCACGCGACGGTAAATGTTTGAGAGTCTGAATAGGGTCGGTAGCTGCCGCTGATTAATAAAATTTGAGCGTCTGCTTTCACGATTTTAGGTAAAGACAATTTCATTCTTCCGGTTTACTGGTTGGCTGCAAAAATAGCTTTATGATCAGCAGTAACCAGGGTGTTCCATGGAGCAATAAATCAAAAATGTCGAGGAGTTCGGTGAGCTCACCCGAAGCCAGCATCTTGAGCTTTTCCCATAGATGCGGTTCAGGTGTGAAAGGAGCCAGTCCCAGCGTGAGAGATAGCACAATCAATATAGACAGGGGTAATCGGTTAAATAAGCTACGCATGGTAGATATAAATTGAGAGATTCCAGGGACAGTATACCTATGTCTAAAAACAGCAATCAGTAAATAGGTGTACTGTTCCCGGTTTTCAGACGCCCGATGACAATATTGTCACAGAGCCCCTTGGCCTGGATCTTTACATCGTCAATGGTAAGTTCGCCCGTCAAGGTTGAACTGATTCCACCATATTCGATTTCCGCAACGTTTTCCAACCCCTGGGTTCATCCCCATGAACATTGCATCCACGCCATCGCGCTGTATGTCGATAATGGCTGGTATGCGAAAGGTTAGGGCTAACGCAGTGTTTCGATGCCACGGCACAACGTTATAGTTATCTGAAATTCTACGACCCGTTTTTACCAGGGAATACTGCTGCCGTCGTACTCGATGAACTGCCCGCTTTGTGCGAGCCCAGCAGTTTGGAGAATACCTTTTAATCCGGCGACACTCTCGTCCGTGCTGATTTCCGCGTTGGGCCCACCCATTTCTGTTTGTACCCAACCCGGGTGCAGGCTTATGACGCTAATGTTACGGTCGGCGAGATCAATGGAAAGGCATTTAACAACCTGGTTTACGGCCGTCTTGGAGCTTCGGTAGATGTAGCTTCCGCCGCTGGTGTTGTCCGCGATACTGCCGACTTTGCTGCTGATAACCGCCACCAGCTTTTGCTGACTGGCCGCCACCTGTTCAACGAACGCCTGTACCAGCATGAGCGGTGCGATCGTATTGACTTCAAGCACCTGCCGCCATTCCTGCGCGTCGATCTCACCAAAACTGACGCCTTTCGAACCATAGATGCCCGCATTGCTTAACAGGACATCAATCGACCTGTTTCCAAGCTGATCTGCCAGGGCTGCCATCTGTTCGTAATTGGTGACATCCAGTGCATGTACTTCGATGGCCAGACCCCGTTCGCTGAGTGCTTGCAATTCCCCGGCATCGGCAGGGTTTCTGCAACAGGCGAGCACCTGCCATCCATCATCCGCAAACCGCTCGCTTAACTTCAGACCAATGCCGCGATTGGCACCAGTGATTAAAATGGTTGGATTTGTCATTCGGGTGTCCCCTGTTTTTTACGATTTATTTAAAACACTAGCTTCCGGAATTGCGAAATCAGGTACCAACAATTTTCAGGTTGGCCGTCTAACCGGTATACTGTCCCAATAATTACCCAAATAACAATAATATTTGGTAATTGCAAAAGATAAATAACGGTCGATCGGTCAGGGTAGGGGCAGCGTTATGAAATTGATTAGCACTTTAGTATCTACATTGTTTTTTTTGACAATTTCCTCTGTGATTGCAGCCGATGAGGTCAAAACCGTCAACATTGGTGACGCGGAGATATTCTACGATTACCAGCCAACTGAAACGGATGTGGCCACACTGACGCTGATTGCGCAGGTTTCTGAAACCAACGATTCACTGCGAGGATTGAAAAACACCGATCGGCGCCGCTTGCGCAAGCTCGGGCAATTAATCTACCAGTGCAAACTGATGCTTTACAAGTCGGGTCAAAGCAATCTCACTGCTGACGGCAAAGCCCCGGTCCTGATCTCCAAGAACTACAGCCTGTTTACCGGTGTGGATTTGCCTTTGGCCGCCGATGAACGCGTGGGCATCCAGGCCGCGGCACTGCAAGCCGTCGATGTTGACAGTCTGTTCAGCCCCACCCTGGGGGGCAAGGACACGCTCAAGAAGACCTGGGAAACCCTGGGTCAGGATTCTGCACCTAACCTGAAGCAGTTTAATGTCAATGTTTTGCAGGAAACCGATTTAATCGAAACCTCTGAAAGTGTGGATATCACTGCCCGGTTCCCGGTATTCCAGGTGGAAAAACCCGTGTCTCAATGGATCTATACCTTTAACTTGCAGGACTTCAAACAGGCGATTCAGCATATCGATGAAAACTGTACGCCGGTCAAGTTCAGGCAGATGATCGAGCAGAAAACCTAGCAGTTGATCCACTGCCGCCCGAAATCCCGATTGGGACCTGATGCCGTCAAGATCGCCATCTAGTCCCTTTTCCCTCCAAATTTTGAAAATCCACTCAAGAAAATGCCCTAAGGGGCCGATATAGCCCGTATCGCCCGCAAGGGTCTGGAAAATGCATGTGCATGTTAAGAGAAGTGGAGACGGTGTCTCGTAACTTCGAATAAATATTCGTGGGTATTAGTTTGGCGACCAAATTTTACAATTGGAAACCCCGAATTCCCGTTCTGATAGCAATTCTGTTGCTGGTTGTTTCTGACGGTGTTCGGGCGTCTACTTCGACAGTTCAACTGAGTGAAGATGAAAAACGATGGTTAAGCGAGCATCCATCGATTCGTCTCGCTGTGGATATCGACTGGTCTCCTTTCGAGTATATCGATGACGAAAACCAATATGTTGGCATGGCCGCCGAATATATCGCGTTGGTGGGTCAAAAGCTTGGTATTGAGTTCGATGTCGAGAAAGAAAAGCCATGGTCTGAGGTCGTCGAATCCGTCAAAAGCGGCGAACTCGATATGTATTCATGCGTGGTATCGACTGTTCAACGTCGTGAATACGCCAACTTCACCGAACCCTACCTCTCGTTTCCCATGGTCATTGTCACCAGTGACCAGGTTGCCTACGTGAATGGCCTTAAGGACCTGAGGAACGAAACAATTGCCGTGGTTCGAGGTTATGCCACCCAGGATCTGCTGGAAAAAGATCACCCTGAACTCGAGCTCTACCTGGCTGACAATGTGGCTGACGCCCTGGAAAAACTTTCTGTCGGCAAGGTCTACGCCTATATCGGGAACATCGCCACCGTCAGCCATGTTATTAAACGTGATGGCATAACCAACATCAAGATATCCGGTGAAACGTCGTATAACTATGAACTGTCGATGGGAGTCAGAAAAGACTGGTCCGAATTCATGCCTATTTTGCAAAAGGCGTTGGACTCCATCACCGAACAGGAACATGACCAGATCTATCAAAACTGGATCAAGCTTCGTTACGAGCAGGTTGTTGACTTCCACCTGCTGTGGGAAGTTCTGGCTGTCGTATTCCTGGTAATCATAATCATTCTTATCTGGAACCGGCGCCTTTCAAACGAAGTCCGCAAACGGGTCGATGCCGAAAAGTTACTCAATGATGCCCATCAACAGCTCGAGCAGACTAACAAGCAATTAGTAAATTATGTCGACATCGTCGACAAGTACGTTATTACCTCAACGACTGACAGCAAGGGAATAATTACCACTACCAGTGATGCATTCTGTGAGATATCGGGATACAGCCGCCAGGAGCTTATTGGCAACAACCACAGTATCGTGCGCCACAGAGATATGCCCGCATCGATTTACAAGGAATTATGGGGCTCTATCACACGTGGGCAAACCTGGCAGGGAGAAATTAAAAACAGGAAAAAGAATGGTGAATATTACTGGGTTCACGCCTACATATCCCCAATCTGTGACGAGCAGGGAAACATCTCCGGTTACACTGCGATTCGCGAAGACATAACCAATAAAAAGCTCGCCGAGGAACTGTCTATCACCGACGAGTTGACGTCGTTATTTAATCGTCGTCACTTCAACAATTTGTTCCCCCAGGAACTGGCACGTGCCGAACGAGAAAAGAAGACCATTGTGCTGATGATTATCGATGTCGATTACTTCAAACCCTACAATGATAATTACGGTCATCAACAGGGGGATAATGCTTTACAGGCTGTCTCCGGGGTACTCAAAGATACCTTGCGGCGCGCGGGTGATTTTGTCTTCCGTATCGGGGGTGAGGAATTCGGGGCCATTGTCACAGTTGACCATAGCGACGCCGCGTATGCGATTGCTGAAAAACTGCGCAAAGCGGTTGAAGACCTGGGACTTGAGCACGCCTACAGCGAGGTAGCAGCTTACCTCACGATCTCTATTGGCATAGAAATACATCAGTGTAATGACTCGCAACCAGCAGATATGGATCTGATATACCGGTTAGCGGACGACGCCCTTTTCCAGGCCAAGGAAAATGGTAGAAACCAGGTGGCGAGTAGCTGTGTGGACGACTGGCAGGCCACGATTAACGAATAAGAATCTTCCGTCAGGGCGATAAACAATAAGCTAATATTCGGGTTATTTCGAGATCAATACGACCAAAAAGTTAGTATGGCTCGGAATTATCAGGCAAAAAGAAAAATTCCTGTACATAATCAATCATGTACTACACTATATTGAGAATTCAGGTTAAGTATGCCCTGGGGTGAGAACGCTAATCGTCGCAGCTATTCTCAACGATTTTAATTTAGGAGTTTGATATGACGAAATATATCGCTATCGCTGTTTTGTCTTTGGCACTGTTAATACCCGCTACGAGTAATGCAAGTCGGTACCAGTTTGAGGATTCAAGATCAGGAGCGTTGATTCCTGGCAAGGTATATCTCGGCGTCAAATATGGAGTTTTCCATTCTGAACAGAACGTAGGCCCAAGTGACAAATACGATGTTGAGATGGATAATTTAGGCTTTGTATTTGGTGGCGAATTAAATGACATTTTGGCGCTTGAATTTGACTACTCCCAAACTGTTTCTGCCGACAAGGAAGTGTCAGGGGGTTCTATTTCAAAAGCATCAGTCGATTCAATGGGATTATTTTTGGTCGCTAAGTCCAGCGGTGACATCTACGTTCGGGGACGAGTGGGCTATACACGAATCGAAATTGAGATAAGTGATTTCGGAACCGATAATATCTACGGCCTTGCGTATGGCATTGGAGCAGGTATCAATGTCGGAAAAGGAGCCGCTTTCGAAATTGAGTACACGGTCTATCCCGAAACCGATGAATTTTTTGGTGTGCCAATCGCGGGAGAAATCGAAAATGAATTTCTTACTGTAGGCTTTGTTTGGTTTTACGATTAACGTCACGGGTGATCGTAATTCAGAATTAGAATTATAGTGGCAGTATTTTGTACTCGTGTAGCCACCGCAAATCAATAGGTTGATATTTTAATTCGATACCACCGCTGTACACCTTCATTGATAACTCCCGGGCTCAGGCTTTCAGCCCTGTGCAAGCAATCCATATCTGGTCGAGATTTGGAATAATCTAGCTTCAAAGTCCTGACGACGGCAAAAGTTCTGGGTAAGCTGCGTGTGAAGTAACGAGCTTACCTGGAGCATGAAACAAATATTTGCTGTAAAGCAGGTGCCGCAACTCGAATGGAGTTCCACAACCCCTCTAAACTTTCGGCCAAGAGTCGTTACTGTCTGCTATTTAAGTCTGGGACTGGTGCTGTTTGGGCTGGGGGAATCGTTGTTAATCGCCAGTGGTGTGGGGGTGAGCCCGTGGACGGTTCTCGCCCAGGGGATAGCATTTAATACAACCTGGAGTATCGGGTTTACGACCATGGTCGTGAGCTTTCTGATTTTGCTGCTTTGGGTCCCTCTATCGCAAAAACCTGGAATTGGAACCGTTCTCAATGCGTTAATCATCGCCTTTATGATTGATTTCTCATTGACCTGGCTGCCTTATCCGCAGTTACTTTCCTGGCAGATTACCCAGGCTGCCGCGGGTGTCTTGCTGGTCGGTATTGCCTCGGGAATTTATCTTACCGCTAATTTAGGCGCGGGTCCGAGAGACGGGTTGATGACGGGATTGCAAGCCGCCACCGACCTGCCGTTAGCCACTATTCGTATCGGTCTCGAAGTCACGGTGGTATCTATTGGCTGGTATCTCGGTGGTATTGTGGGTGTCGGTACCTTGTTATTTGCTTTTGGAGTAGGGCCTTGCGTCGCTATTGGAATATTGTTCGTGCGGAAGTTTCTCTAACTTGAGGCAGAGAACAAAATATCGTTCCGTTAAAAATGCAGCGCAGTGGCTCATTACTGTTGTATGCGTCCAGGTAAATTGTTAGTGGCGGCCCAGGTTGGAGAGACTGAAGTTCGTTTTGTGAATAATAACTCTTTCAAATTTCTGCAAGCCTGAGATACTTGGCGTTTGCTAGTGCATCAAAACGACCTCGTATTAAAGGTGGAGCAAAAACGCAGATGTTTGGCGAGTCACATAAAGCCTGCCTCCCCGGCTTGCTTCTTATATGTGGTGCTTTCACAAGCCCAGACTCTGTCGGGCGTGATACCGGCATAAGTTACGCCTGCAAAAAAGATGGAGTTACGCGCTACGTCGAGGTGGTAACAGAACCTGGATTTGCCTGTCGCGTTAAGTATACCAAGCCCTCCGCTACAACCTTTCCCTGGAATGCCCGCAATGACGCTGGTTATTGTGAGCCCAGGGCAGTCGGACTGGCTGAAAAATTGGGTGCTGCAGGATGGCAGTGCGAAGCGACCGAGGAAGTAAAGCCAACACAGTCGACAGAGGATGAAAAGCCGATACAGTCGACCGAGGATGCAGAACCGATACTACCTACCGAGGATGCAGAACCGATACTACCTACCGAGGATGCAGAGCCTATACGGTCGACCGGGGCCGCAGAGCTAGTGCCATCGACCGGGGACGCAGGGTTAACGCTATCGGCCGAGGACGCAGGGTTAACGCTATCGGCCGAGGACGCAGGGTTAACGCTATCGGCCGAGGACCTGAGATCAGTCTTGCAGGCGCAAATTGAACGCTACGGTCGTTTTATCGAAAGCTACCAGGTGGTCGGCAAGACTTGCTACTTCTATCCGACCGAGGCTCAATTTGGCAACCTGTGTGGCGACGCGCGCGAAGAAGCGGCCATCGTTTACACCTGCGAAGTCGATGCTGGTGGTTGGGATCAAAATCTGGCCGTTTTTCTTGAAATCGAGGCGGAGCCGCTGATCACCGAGGTGGGTCGTAGTGGATTTCGACAGGTGAGTTCCTATCATATTGAAAAGGACCAGCTAGTGATGGAAACGGAAAAGATCGACCCCTTCGATAGCTCAAATGATGTGCAGTATCTGGTGAAGAAATCAGCCATACAGTGTCGATATTCCAACGCTTCCGATTGGGAGCTATTCGAGCAACAGTAAAACTATTGTTGCCAACCCGGGCAACTGTCAGCCCCGACGGTCCTGACCCTTGCGCCGGTCGGGCAGGATTGCGGCGCCGCGGGCCCGGGCACGACGTGGAATTGTTGAGCGGCGATCCACCACCAGGCGACGTGATGGAGTCTCTGCGGTTGAGGCTGCGTTATTATCCGCTAGCAGGTAGGTTGAAACGCCGGCGCCGGCGAGGGCTTGCTTGAAGGAATCGGCCGTCGCGGCGTCCATGCTCTTGCCCAACATGATGGCTTGCCCGTTGTTTAAATCGGCCTGGATCTCTGCGTCGAACTCGAACAGGCTCTCGAGCGTGCGATGCGCCTCTTCCTGGTCGTAGCCAGGTTCTATCTTGCCTTCGAAGATTAGATTGAAACGTGTTGCGCTCATTCGTTTATCTCTAAATTCATTGTTTCTTAATAGCATATTCTGGGATAACCGCTAGTCATTTACCGAGGGATGGATATCACCCCCCCCGTAACACCGAGACCGTCAGACGTCGCGATAAAGCGATTTGTCCAGGCATAGGGATTACTTGCAATCTGGCCCGGTATTTAGGCAATTCCGAAGCTGTCCTTGATTTCGCTCGTAGCCGTAAGCCGTTTCAGGCGTGGATCCTTGAAAGACACCTTGCTGAGGTCGACGATGACTGGGCCGGGTGCGGCAACTGGCAAAATCGCAGCAGCGATTTGCTGGAAGTCGTTGCGAAAATGAATACTGCTTTTGATGGCGATGATTTTTTGTTGGGAGGGCTCCACGTCCAGGTGCCGAAACATCGACTGGTCCATGGTCTGGATCGCTTTCGAGCCAACCACGATGCGCACGCCACCCACTCCGAGCAATGCGGTCGGGCCGAGATCCATTTCCGCACCGCCGAGCATTTCACCGGTGGCGCGAAAACGACCGGCAGACAGGCCGAGGACCCGGAATTCCGCGCTAAACGGCTCGCTACCGGGAAATCCGGATTTACCACCCAGGCTGATGTTTATCTGGGCGTCTATCCCGGCCGAATGCGCAGACTCCGCTGCCTGAGCATCGTTGATGACGCCAGCCGCGGCATCCGTTGCTCCTTGCGACACCAACGCGCGCAGGATTTCGGTAGTGTCGCCGGGTCCACCGCCACCGGGATTATCCTGCGAGTCCGCGAGCATTACCGGCCCGCTTGCGCCTGCCGACAGGCGAATTGCCTCGCTGACCGCTTCTTCGGCGCTGTACAGGCGGCCGCGAAACTCGTTTTCGCGAGCTTCAATTTCTGCCAGCAGGCTATCCGCCGCGGCGTTGACCGAGGTTTCATCGAAGCCGTAGGAGACCAGTGCCGGGCCCGCCTCGGGAACGTCTGAAAGCGGGAACCCACAGGCCAACGAAATTCCCGCGACCTCGCCGTGGATCTGCTCGCACAGATGCGCGTAGATCGATTTGGCCGGATCCACCAGGGTGCAGCCCCACACCGGGGGAATCAGAAAATCGGTGCGCCGGGTGGCAGTGAAGGGAAACCGTGCCAGCTTGTGTTGCAACAGCAGGTCGAGCAGGTCCGCGGCACGCGCGCCGGTATCGCTCATATCGACGTGTGGGTAGGTACGATAGGCTTCGAGCACACTCGCTTGCGCCACCATCTGGTCGCTGATGTTGGCATGCAGGTCGAGACAGGCCACCACCGGCGCGGCTTCCCCGACGGTGTTACGAACCCGGCGCAACAACTCGCCGTCCCCGTCGGCTACATGGGTGCACACCATGGCGCCGTGAAGATCGAGCAGAACGCCATCGACCGGAGGTGAGGTGCGCAGGCCTTCCAGCATCATCGCCGAAATACGTTCGAATGCCTCCTCGGTGACATGCGCGGAAGGCGTTGCCGAACACCAGATTAACGGGACGATTTCGTGTCCGAGAGCCTCGAGACGCTCGATCGCCCCGGTCAGCGGGAGGTTCATACCCTGCACGTTGCCCAGCATTTGCGCACCACCGCTCAGGGGCGGCCATTCATCGCGCTGCTCAAATACCGCAAATTCGGCCCGGTAGGGCGCAAACACGTTGGTTTCGTGCTGGACCCCGCCGACTGCAATTCTTGCCATTCGATAACTTCCTTTAACCGGTGATATTGGTTGAACGCATTATATTGGACGACACTCGTTAAACGCTTAGCCAAACTCCTCAAAGGCATCAATCGCCGTCCGGTCGTAGCCCAGGCTCGCGGTCAGCAGTTGCTGTGTATAAGGCATGGTCGAACTGTGCTCGCGTAACTGTTGCACGCTCATGGTCTCGACGACCGCGCCGTTTTGCATCACCGACAGGGTTTCACACATGTGCGCCACCACGGCAAGGTTGTGGCTCACCAGGATGTAGGTCAGACCGTGTTCGCGTTTCAGGCGCATCAGCAGGTTGAGTACCTCGGCCTGCACCGAAACATCCAGCGCCGAGGTTGGTTCATCCAGCAGGATAATCTCGGGGCCGGTGATCAGCGCACGCGCTACCGAAACCCGCTGGCGTTGCCCGCCGGATATCTGGTGCGGATAGCGAAAACGAAATGAGGCATCGAGCCCGACTTCTTCGAGCGAATGCACCACGCGTTCCTCGATTCGGTCAAGTTTATGGACCCGGGCTGGTTCACTTAAAATCGTATCGACGGTGTGGCGCGGATGCAGTGAACCGAACGGATCCTGGAATACCATTTGTACGCGCCGCCGAAACGACTGCGAGCGATGCCGCAGCAGGGTTTCGTCAGCGACGGTCATTGCGCCGCTGACCCGGGCCACTCGCTCGAGTATACCGGCCAGCGCACGCAGCACGGTAGTTTTGCCCGAGCCGGACTCGCCCACCAGGCCAAAAGATTGCCCTTTTTCCACCCTCAGCGAAACATCACGCACGGCGTGAAAGACATTTTTGCCATGGCCGAAGACCACGTCCAGACCCTGGATATCGATCACCGTGTCGCTCCAGGCGTTGTCAGCCAGGACGGGTCACGTTTCAAGACAGATAGCTCATCCTGTCCGCCATCCAGGCGTGGCAGGCAATTGACCAGCCCCCGGGTGTAGGGGTGTTGGGCCCGGTCGAGTTCGGCCGCGGTGCATTCTTCGACGACCCGCCCGTCGTACATGATCAGGATGCGGTCACAGAAAGACGCAATCAGGTTGAGATCATGGCTAATGAAAATAAGACCCATGCCGCGCTCACTGATCATATCGTCGAGTACCGCCAGTACCTGCAACTGCACGGTGACATCAAGCGCCGAAGTGGGTTCATCGGCAATGATGATGTCGGGCTCGGGAATCATCATCATTGCTATCATGATGCGCTGACCCATGCCCCCGGAGACCTCGTGAGGGTAGGCTTTGTACACCCGTTTCGGTTCGCGGATCTTTACCGCGCGCAGCATCTCGTAGGTGCGCTCACGCGCCACGCGCTTCGAGGTCCGGTTATGAACCAGCAGAGCCTCTTCAATCTGGTAGCCAACCGTCAAAACCGGGTTCAGCGAATACTTCGGGTCCTGCATGATCATCGAAATGCCGCCGCCGCGGATCTGCCGCATGGTGCGCTCGCTCGCGTTCAGCAGGTCAGTGCTCTTGAATTCCAGGCGTCGAGCACTAACCGTTCCGCCGGTCGCGGTCAGGCCGAGAATCGCACGCCCGGTTTGCGATTTTCCAGAGCCGGATTCGCCGACGATGCCCAGCTTTTCGCGCCCCAGTTCGAAGCTAACGCCACTCACTGCACGCACCAGCCCAGTGGGGGTGTTATAGGTAACGTGCAGGTCTTCTACGCTTAGCAATGTTGAATCGGTCATTTGCTAGTTCCCGCTCTTGGGATCGAACACGTCCCTCAGACCGTCACCGAGCAGGTTGAAACCCAGGCTCACCACGAGAATGGCGATCCCGGGAATGGTTGGCACCCACCACTGGTCGATCAGGTATTGCCGACCGAGCGAAATCATCGCCCCCCATTCCGGTGTCGGTGGCTGCGCCCCGAGGCCGAGAAAACCAAGTCCGGCCGCGGTCAGGATAATGCCGGCCATGTCCAGCGTGAGGCGAACGATGACCGAGGACATGCACAGCGGGGTGACATGGCGGGCCAGAATGCCGACGGTGCTGATGCCCTGCATCTGTGCCGCGAGGATGAATTCGCTGTTGCGTATCGTCAACGCCTCGGCACGGGCGATGCGCGCAAACGGCGACCAGGTCGTCAGGGCGATCGCCAGCACCGCGTTTTCGAGGCCGCGCCCCAGCACGGCCACCAGTGCCATCGCCAGGATCAGGCGCGGAAAGGCCAGAAAGATATCGGTCAGGCGCATTAAAACAGTGTCCACCCAGCCGCCCATGTAGCCGGCGACAGTGCCGATCAGCAGCCCGATCGGGACTACGATGATTGTTACCAGCGCCACGATATACAGGGTAATCCGCGAGCCCCAGATAATTCGGTCAAAAATATCGCGCCCGAGCTCATCGGTGCCAAACCAGTGTTCGCTACTGGGTGGCTTCAAGCGGTCAGCGAGATGCAGCTCGAGTCCGTCGGAGGTCGTGATCCAGGGCGCCAGCGCGGCGATGACTAACAGCCCCAGGACAATCAACAATCCAATCATGGCAATAGGGTTACGCTTGAAGTCGAGCCAGCCGATAAAGACCCTCTGGCATCGAGCCTGCAATTTCGATTTCGGGATCTCGGCCAGTAACCAGCCGCGCAGCGTCGCTTCGGTCGACATTAGCGAATCCTCGGGTCCACCAGGCGATATAACAGGTCGGATAACATGTTGATGCCGACGAAACAGGCGCCGACCACGATGGTGCCGCCCAACACCGCGTTCATGTCGTTGTTAAACAGCGAATTGGTAATGTACTGGCCGATGCCTGGCCACGAGAAAACGGTTTCGGTCAGCACCGAGCCTTCCAACAGCGAAGCATAGGTTAAGCCGATGATGGTGATGAGCTGTACCAGCACGTTGCGAAACGCGTGGCCCCAGATCACTTTGTACTCGGGCATCCCCTTGACCCTTGCGGTCAGGATGTATTCCTGGCTGAGCTGGTCGAGCATGAAGCTGCGGGTCATGCGCGCGATGTACGCTAGCGCGAAGGTGCCGAGGATCGAGGCCGGCAGAACCAGGTGTGAGAGCGCGTTGTAAAAAATATCCCACTCACCGGACATGGCGGCATCGATCATCAGGACACCGGTCACCGGTTCGACGATCCCGTCGAAGTAAACATCGAGCCGGCCGGGACCGGCAACCCAGCCGAGATTGGCATAGAACACCAGCAGTGCCACCATGCCAAGCCAGAATATCGGTGCTGAATATCCAATCAGGCTGATCACTCGCACGATGTGGTCCGGCCATCGACCCTGGTGCACTGCCGCCAGCACGCCCATCGGAATGCCAACAAATATGCCGAGCAGGGTGGCGACGGTGGCGAGTTCCAGGGTCGCGGGAAAGAACCGTATGATATCGTCCAGAACCGGTTGCGCGGTCATGATCGAAGTGCCGAGGTCTCCCTCGACCAGTTGTTCGAGATAACGCAGGTACTGGATATAAACCGGCTTGTCGAGCCCGAGATGCAGGTAAACCTGGTCGTAAACCTCTTGCGAGGCGCGATCACCGACGATGGCGAGTACCGGGTCGGCCGGCATCATGCGGCCGATCACGAAAGTGATTGCGGTCAGGCCGATGAAGGTCAGGAGCAGGCTGGTAAGAACACCCAGAATACTGGCCAACTTCGACTGCAGGGCCATGCCTGGCCCTGCAGTCGGTTGACCGCCGGCAGTGGATCCCACTACTGCTTGTTTACATTGCGGTAAAACACGAGGTCAAAGTTTGAACCCGAAACAAAACCCTTCAGGCTTTTACGGCGAGCCACCTGCTCGTTCTGCTGAAACATGATTACGAACGGACCTTTCTTTTGCAGCATCGCCTGCAGTTCGAGGTACTGGTCTCTGCGCTTGTTCAAATCGAGCTCATTGCGTGCCTTGACGGCCAGCATGTTGCTTGATTCGTCTGCCCAGGCGTTACGCCAGGCGAGCACGCCGGTCAGTTTTGCTTCCAGGCGATTATCCGGGTTGTGCGCAAAGGCATCGGCGTTGGAGTGGGGATCGACATAGTCCGGTGACCAGCGGGCGAGAATAATGTCATGCTCGCGCGCGCGGTATTTCGGCCACAGGGTTTTACCTTCCAGGGTTACGATATTGGCCTTGATGCCACCCTGCGCCAGGTTGGCCTGCAGCGCCTGGGCAATCTCCGGAAACGGAGAATTAGTCAGGGTATGAATCGTCAACTCAAAGCCGTCGCCATGGCCGGCTGCTTGCAACAGAGACTTGGCCTTGGCCACGTCCTGCTTGTAGGGAGTTTCTTCAAGAGAGCCCCATAAACCGGCCGGCCAGAATGCCTGGTGCACGACAAATTGCCCGGCGAGGAACGAGTTAGCCATGCTTTCGTAATCAACCAGGTTACGTATTGCCTGTACCACCTCGGTTTTGCCGAGGATTGGGTGCCCCGCATTAGCGGCCATGTAGACGATGGTGCCCTTGGGATGACCGTCAATCGAAATCTCCGAATTACCCATCACACCTTTAACCTGGTCCGGGGTCAGGTTGCGCGCCATGTCGATATCGGCTTTCTCCAGCAACAGCCGCTGCGAAGACGGTTCCGATACGTGGCGCAGGATAACGCGTTGCATTCCCGGTGCGCCGTGGCGGTAATTTGCGTTGGCTTCGAGTGTAACGATCTCGTTGGCCTTCCAGGTTTTAATGCTGAAGGCACCGGAACCGGCACTGTTGGACTTGAGCCAGTCGTAGCCGAGGTCGCCATCCTTTTCGTGACTCATGACCAGTTCTTTGTCGATCACAGAAGCGACACCGGCGGACATCGCGTTCAACACCAGGCCGGGGGAAAACTCCTCTGCAATGGTAATTCGCACGTGGCTGTCATCGGTGGCCTTGACCAGCTCATCGACGTTTTCCACGGTCCAGCCGAACTGGGTGATGATAAAAGCAGGTGTCTTGTTGAGCTTGACGACCCGTTGTAGCGACCAGGCAACATCCTCGGCTCGCACCGGGTTGCCGGAATGAAACTTCAGCCCGGAGCGAATCTTGAAGGTGATGGTGCTGCCCTTGTTGCTGACCTCCCAGCTCTCGGCCACGCCGCCGACCAGGGTTTGCAGGTCTTCGGGCTCGAACATCATGATTCGATCATAGACGTTAGCGATAATCTCACCGGTGGTGAGCTCGAATACTTCAGCCGGATCCATGGTGATGATATCGGCGATATCCTTGGCCATTACAAAGGTATTATCCGGCGTCGCCGCCTGCGATGAACCCATGCCAAACGCGGCCAGGACGGTAAAACCCAGCAGTAATTTTTTTAATCTAGTCACGACAGTCTCCTCGATGGTTAGTTATATTATCCAACAACCCGCCAGGCGGCGGGCAGTGCAAAAAATAGTACCACAAAAGGTATTGTGCCGGGATAATAGTGTCGGCATCGGGTGGCGCGATTATGTTTACCTTAATGGTTAGGGCCGCAGATCAAAAAAACCACCTCAACAGGAGAAAGTCATGCTGAAGTCAGGCCGATTACTCGTAGTTCACCTGCTCGTTTTTTTTCTCGCAAGCGGCTGCGCCACGCTGCCTTCCGATTTCAAGGAGCCTGGCGTATCGCTGGTTTCGGTGACACCGAGAATTCTGAATGGCATTGCTCCGGAATTCGATATCGTATTACGCGTAACGAATCCAAACCGTAGCGCGCTGGATATCATCGGGTTGTCTTACACGATACACCTGGTGGGTAACAAGGTAATCGAGGGCGTTGCCAACGACTTGCCAAAAATAGCGGCCTACGGTGAAGCGGAGGTTAAACTGAGCGCCACGGCCGATTTGTTTGGCGGCCTCCAGGTGCTTACCGGATTACTTGCCAATCCGACTAAACCGGTCGAGTTTGAGTTCAACGCGCAAATCGATGTCGGTACTTTTTACCCGATGATCAACATCAACAAGACCGGAGTGATATCGTTACAGTAACGATTGGCGTTCATTTAGTGATTGCGGACAATCGGTATGCGGATATAGGTTAATATCCCAAATCTGATTTGGGCTTCCATGCGTAATAACTGGATTAGCCAAAACCGGACCCGGGTCCTGAAAAATAATCAGGGGAATCTTATGACAAATGAAAGGTTTTGCCCGAATGCAATCAACCAGTTACCAGGCTCGAAAAATCATGTCTGCTAGCGAAACAAATCCTGTCAGGTTGAGGCATGAAGCGTTGCGATCTACGCGGATCCTGTGAAGATGAATCTGACCATGAAACGCCTTCAAAACAGCTTTTCCGCCCTTGCGAGAACTCCGCTGATTATTGCTGCACTGTTGCCGGTGCTGGCTGTTGCGCAGGTAGCGCCGGTTGAACTGGCCGTGGTGGAACGCGGGGACATTGTCGAAACCCTGAGTTTGACAGGCTCTCTGAGCTCGCCGAACTCGGCTCGTTTATCCCCTGACGTTGAGGGAAGATTGGTGTACCTCGAGGTGGATACCGGCCAGCGCGTCAAATCTGGTGACATCCTGTTTAAAGTCGATGATGAGCTGGCGCGATTGGAACTGGCGCAGGCGATTGCGGCCGAGCACGAAGCTGAAGCCAACCTCGCAGATGCCCGGCGGCGCGTTACCGAGGTGATCGAACTGGTCGAGGAGGGCAGCTTCCCCGAGAGCGAGGCGCGCAGTCTCACCGCGCTGGTCGAGCGCAACCAGGCGATCCTTGAACGCCGCCGCGCGGAGCGCGCTTACGCGGCTGCAAGGCTTGAAGATCACAGCCTTAAGGCCCCCTTCAGTGGAGTCGTTGCCGAGCGCAACGCGGACCTGGGCGAGCGCGTGGATACCGGCTCAAACGTGCTGTTGCTGGTTGCCACGGATCGCCTGCAGCTGGATTTGCGTGTACCCCAGCAGTATTTTCAGCGAATTAAAACAGGGACGTCGGTTACGCTCAGACTGGATGCTTTGCCGGATCAGACACTAACGACGAGCGTGGCGCAAGTCGTTCCAGTGAGCGATCCGGATGCGCGCACTTTCCGCGTGCGCGCCGAGATCGACAATGCCGCGGGACAGCTGACGCCCGGCATGTCGGTCAGGGCGGTAGTGCGAATTGGCACCAATCGCAAGGCTGAAGTAGTGCCCCGCGATGCCCTGATACGTTATCCGGATGGTCGCACCGTCGTTTGGGTGGCCGAGGTTGATGGCGATAGCTATGTTGTCAAGGAACGTCGCGTGAAAACGGGTTTGAGTTTCGATGATAAACTCGAGATCATCGAAGGTCTTGTCGAGGGCGAGCGCGTGGTGATACGCGGTAACGAAGCGCTACAGCAAGGCCAGCAGGTCCGCATCGGTGGGTAAGCGGCAGCGCTATGTTTGAGAAACTGATCAATCGCGGCACGCTGATGACGGTTATCGTTGGAGTGGTCGTGGTTCTGGGCGTGGTGGCAACCTTTAAGGTCCCGGTCCAGATGATTCCGGATCTGGATGTGCGCACGGTACAGGTGCGAACCTCGTGGCCGGGTGCAACACCCCAGGATATCGAGAAAGAGATCCTGATTGAGCAGGAGGAATACCTACGCAGTATCCCGAGCCTGCAGCGCATCGAAGCCACGGCCTCGTCGGGGCAGGCCCGCGTCGAACTTGAATTCCCGCACGGCGTCGATATCAATGAAACCCTGATCCGGGTAAACAACGCCCTGTCGCAGGTGCCTTCCTACCCGAATAACGTCGATCAGCCGCGCATCTACGCTGAATCCTTTTCCAGCAATTCCTTCATGTACTTTCGGGTCGCGCCGATTGACGGTAATCCGCGCGGTCTGGATATGGATATGATGCGCGATTTCGTTTCTGACAATGTTCGCACCCGGATGGAAACCGTGCCGGGTGTTTCCAGCGTCGAGGTCTGGGGCGGTGCCGACAGGCAGGTACAAATCCTGGTGGATCCGGCGGCACTGGCCGAGCGGGGATTGACGGTGGCCGAAGTGCGCGAGTCGCTGCGCGCGCGCAACCGCGACGTCACCGGTGGCCAGCTCGAGGCCGGTAAACGGCGCTACCTGCTGCGCACCATCGGTCGTTTTAGCGATCTCGAGTCGCTTGATCAACTGATTCTCGCGCGTCGCGGCGATCAGGTAACACGGCTGGCTGACGTTGCCGAGGTGCGCCTGGACCATTTCGAGATTGCCAGGGAGGCATTCGTCAATGGCAAACCCGTACTCTTCCTGGCGGTTAACCGGGAACTGGGATCCAACGTTATCGATATCAAGGATGCGATGTTCGAGGAAGTGGAGCGGATCAATGAAGAACTTTTATTCCGGTCAGGCATGGAATTGCGACTCAATGCGACCGACACGGTTTACGTGGAGCAATCCATCGCAACCGTCTGGCGTAACCTGGCGCTCGGCGCCGTGCTGGCGACCCTGGTCATGTACCTGTTTCTGAGGTCGGCGCGCATGACGCTGGTGGGTGTGATGGGCATTCCAATCTGCACCATCGCGGCTTTCATCGGGCTGCTGCTGGCGGGTCGTACCATCAATGTGATTTCGCTTGCCGGCGTTGCCTTTTCGATCGGCATGACGCTCGACAATACCATCGTCGTGCTTGAAAGCATCGAGTGGGAGCGTCGCAAAGGTCTGAGGCGATTGCAGGCCGCTGTGACCGGGGTGCAGCGGGTTTGGCCCGCGGTACTGGCATCGACGCTGACCACGGTGCTGGTCTTCATACCGATTATTTTTATCGAGGAAGAAGCCGGCCAGCTCTACGGTGACATCGCAATCGGCGTATCCGCCACGATCCTGGTATCGATGCTGGTGGCGATCACGGTGGTGCCGACAGCGACGGCAAATTTCGCGCTTCGGGACGAGCCGCGCGGCTCCGTGTCGAAGGCGAAATCGTCGGCTCCTGGTATGCAGTGGCTTTTATCAGGCATCAACTGGTTGATTGCTACCGCCTCGCGACGCCTGGCGGTGATGGCCATTACCCTGTTCCTGAGCGCGGCCATCATCATTGGCCTGACTCCGCCGGCCGAGTACCTGCCGCCGGGCGAAGAGCCCAAGGTCTTCGCGCGCATGAATGCACCTCCCGGCTACAACCTGCCGACCATGCGTGAAATCGGCTACGAGATACAGGAATATTTTCTGCCATATCTCGACCATGAACCCGAACAGTTTGCGAGCGGTGAGACTGCCGTGCCGGCACTTGATTACCTGATTCTATCGATCCGCTCCAGCGGCCTGTTCCTGATTAGCGAACCCAAGGACAAGAGCCAGGTGGGTGCCCTGATGGACGCTCTCGATGCGAAGTACAGTGAATATGCCGGGATGCGTTCATTCACCACGCGCGGCTCGATCATCACTAGCAACAATGGCGGCACCCGCAGTATTAACCTGGATATTTCCGGACCCGAGCTCGAGCCCATTTACGCTGCCGCTACCACGGCCTATAACCGGACCAAAGAGGTCTTTGGGAACCCGCGCATCCGCGCCAATCCCGCTACGCTGTCACTATCGCAACCGTTAATTGAAATCCATCCGAACTGGGAGCGGGCCGCGGAACTGGGTATGGATACCAGTAATATCGGCTTTACCGTCGCTGCCCTCACCAACGGTGCTTTCGTCGATGAATTTTTCCTGGCTGATGACAAGATCGACATGTATCTCTATAGCCAGGCAGGACCCGGTTTCTCGCCCCAGGGGCTCA